>Ga0307937_1000374_pt1 | contig 27915 bp, 27 predicted proteins | sample OrgLakmetagenom3_FD_201814 | JGI IMG/M metagenome (GOLD analysis project Ga0307937, IMG submission 201814) | Saline water microbial communities from Organic Lake, Antarctica - #3 | ecosystem: Environmental > Aquatic > Non-marine Saline and Alkaline > Saline | place: Antarctica: Organic Lake...
AGAAAGTTATTTCAAATTATAAATTTGATCTTCTTTCAATAAATGAAATTCAGTACGATTTTCCAAATGTTCCTACCCCAAGTTTTCAAACGACTGGGGAGAACCTAACTCAATTGAGTGACCTTCTTAGTTTAAAAGACTTTACTGAACACGTCTTTGCTCCAGCAAACACAGGTTTAAATGCAAAGACAATGGAAAATGGACACTACTATACTAATCCAAATTCTCCGCAAGCCAGGGCAAATGCTGATCAAGTAAACTTTGGGATTGTTCCAGGTCAATATTCAACGGGACTATTATCTAAATATAAAGTTCTTTCAAAAAGAATTTTCTCTAAGGTTAAGTGGAAAGATTTCAATACCAAAATTGATTTAAGTAAGTTTAAAACGGCTGATGGAAAAGCTTATCCAACAGATACAGAACTATTCGACAAGAACTTCAGCGATATAACAGTCTCAATCAATAATAAAGAAGTTCACATTGTTCTGCTGCATACTGTTCCAGCATACAACTTTGGAAATCCTGACTCTCCAAATTATAAAAGGAATCAAGATCAACTACGTTTCCTAGAATGGTATCTTACGGGGTCAACAGATTTAAAAGTTCAACTTGAAGGTATAAAGCCACTTGATAAATCAGATTATTTCATCGCTTCCGGAGACTGGAACACGGCCTTTGATTCCCTCAGTAATCCAGGGAGCTTAGTACTAAGACGAATGTTTAAAAAGATTAATTCGTGGATTCCAGAAAAGAATCTATCTTTTACAAATGAAGGTTATGGGTATGCAGAGGCACCATTTCGCTTAATGCTGGACTATATGGCAACAAGTAAAAATATTGAAATCGTTAAAGGTGAAATCATTCACCCAATTTTTAAACGCGTTCAACTCGGATGTGGAAAGTTGAATTCTTCCCCTCCTTTAACAGGAAAACAAATAATTGTTGACTGGAAAAAAGGATCACAAACTTGTCGCGCTATCGTTGATGAGTCTTACAAATTATTTAAAGATGCATCTGATCACTACCCCATAATAGGAACTTTTAAATTAAATGAATAAAATAATACTACTTTCACTATTTTTGATCACTGGTTGTTCGTTAGCTCCTTTCTCTTCAAACAAGTCAGGGCGCTCGTATGGGCCAGGAAACTCTCAAGTAGAACTTGGTAATGCAAACTCAAGCTATTACCTTAAAATGGGCTTTGGAGCCTCTCCTAATCTTGATATTGGATACGTAATGGAGTTTGGAGGGTTCTCAACTTCTGGGCTTTTTCTAAAGTACTCTCTTGTAAATAAAGAAATAGGATCTTCACATGCTTTGGAGACAGGTTTTGGAGGTGGAGATAGTTCAACCTACTATTACGGTGGATTAATATCTTCATATATGTTTACTGAATTTTTTGAATTATTTCTCAATCCAAGAATTGTGAGTGTTGAAACTGATGAACAAGACGTTGAACTGGGTGAGACTGTAGGAAATGTAACCGTTACAGATTATGATTTAAGTTACGTCTATATCTCAGCGGGAATGAATATATGGTTTAGTAAATCTTTTGGCTTATCTCTATACACTATTTACACTCGAGGTGATGGACTTGAGACAGAAGAAGATTTTAGTAATGCAGGTACACTAATGTTAAAAATATAAAGATGAGGTTTCAAATGAAAATGATTTTAGCAATTCTAATTCTTTTAACTAGCTACTTAGCTTTTTCAGGCGTTGAAAAAGAGTCGAGTTCTGTTTTAGAAATTGAAAGAAAAGTTATGGAAAAAGGACAAAAGTATGGAAAAGAAAATGTTCTAGTCGTTTTCGATATCGATAATACACTTATGGCCATGCCTCAGGACTTTGGAGCTGATCAGTGGTGGGGATGGCAATCTGAAAACTGTATGGTTAAAAAAGCTCCAGACTACTGTGTTGCTAATGACTTTGATAATCTATTAGATATTCAAGGACAAATCTTTTCTATGTCGAGCATGATTCCAGCTCAAAAAGAAACACCGAGAGTTATTAGGCATCTACAAAAAAGAGGATATAAAGTTATCCTGCTTACAAGCCGTGGTCCCGACTTTAGAAATGCTACAGAAAGAGCATTAAAAATGAATGACTTCAGTTTTGTTGATTCAGCTATTGGCCCTAAATATGGTTATGCTGGTCTATTTAAACCCTATTCACTTGATACCCCTAGTAAATCTGGACTTACAAAAACTGATCTTGAAGTGTCTGGAAAAAAATCACCAAGATTAGCAAGTTATATGAATGGTGTTTTTATGACTTCAGGAATGAATAAAGGAATAATGCTTAAAACGCTTTTGCATAAAACAGGGTCAAACTTTAAAGCAATCATTTTTGCAGACGATCACATTAAGCACACAAAAAGAATGCAACAAATACTTGGTAATTCTAAAGATATCGATCTTGTAACTTACCGTTATGGTGCAATTGATGAACAAGTTGCTAAGTTTAAAAAAAGTGACAAAAGTGAAGTTAACAATGCTTGGAAAGAATTTAATGAAGCAAGAACGATGTCATTTAAATAAATATGAAGATTAGAGAGAATCTCACTCATAGTATTATAAGCCATCCCAACAGAGCGATAATTCTCTCCGTTTTGATGGTTCTAATTTTCTTACCAGGTCTTTTCCAAATCAAGAGCGATTTCTCATACCGAATTTGGTATTCTGAGCAAGATCCACTTCTTCAGCGATATGACTTTTATGAAAAACTATTTGGAAATGATGACTCGCTAGTTCTTGGTATTTACAAAGAAGACGGACTCTATAATGCAGAATCTCTTATTCACTTGGAAGAACTTACTGAAGAAATTTGGAAGATTGATTCAGTAATTCGAGTGGATTCATTAACCAACTTCGATTATGTCGATATTGTTGAAGACGAAATTGATGTAGGAGCTTTAGTTGATACTGGAAATATTAATACTGAATACTTAACTCAACTTAAATCCAAAGTTAAATCACATAGCTTTATTGAAGAAAACTATATATCAAAAGATGGAAAACTCTCTATCATTGTCGCTAAAATTAAACCCTCATTCAATGGTATTGCAGACAATGAGCTTATAACTAAGCAAATAAGAGATCTTGTCGAAAAAAAAGGGCTAAAAACCTATAAGTATCAAATAATCGGAACAGCTATATTGACCCATATCTTCAAAGAGATAACCGAAGAAGATGTTCAAAGACTTGTACCTATACTCTTTATCATATTCACCATCATCCTTTGGATGATTTATAAAAATATCTCAGGTGTGCTTATACCCTACATAATTCTTTTCACTTCAATCTTAACGATGATGGGATTATCGGGATTTTTAGGTTTAAAAATCAACACTCTTTCGGCCGTTGCACCAAATATACTTTTAACTGTGGCCATAGCTGACAGTGTACATCTATTAACAGTATTCTTTATCGCTAAAGCTCATGGAAACAGCGTTGAAAGCTCTGTGAGACATTCTCTAATAAAGAACTTCTATCCTACCCTCCTTACTAGCCTTACAACTTGTATTGGATTCTTAAGCTTCTCAAACGCTAAGATAGAACCAATAAGTGGAATGGGTCTTATGGTTGGATTTGGAGTGCTTTTTGCTTGGCTTCTAACTTACGGACTTATAGCTCCACTTCTTTTAAAATTTGTTAAAGAAGACCATGAAATTGTAGTCGAAAAAGACGTTAAAGTTGTTATTAGTGAAAAATCCAAACAATCGATTGCTGTAATTGATCGCTTTAGATGGCCAATCCTAATTTTAACAATACTTAGTATTGCAGGATCTCTTCATTTAGCGATCAAGACTCTTAAAGTAAATCTAGATCCATACAGTCAGTTTCCAGATGACTATAAGTTTATCCAAGACATAAATATGATTGAAAAACATAATGGTCCAAGTGACTCTATAATTTTTCTTATCAACGCTGGTGGAATTAACAAGGCAAAATCATCTGAGTTTTTAGTTAAAGTAGAAAAATTTCAAATATGGCTCGAGAATCAACGCTATATACATTCAACGTTTGCAATATCGGATATTATAAAAGACATTAACAAAACTCTTAATCAGAACCAAAGATCAATGGAAATCATCCCTGCTGATGGTGACACCATCGCACAAGAACTCGTATTCTATTCCATGGGTCTCCCCCCCGGTAAAGAGCTTAATGATAAAATAAGTCTAAAAAGTGATTTCATTAATCTATCTGCCAAGTGGACTGTGAGAAATTCTCAAGAGGCTCTTATGCTGTTTAGAAAAATGGAAGCAAAAGCTGTGGAGTTTGGTCTTGATGCAAAAATAACGGGAAAGACACCGCTATTTCATGAACTCACCCCTTATGTTGTCTCTAGTTTTGTAAATTCATTTCTACTTGCTTTTATTCTCATAACTTTAATTCTAATTATTACTCTAAAATCTCTAAAGCTTGGTCTATTAGCTCTTATACCAAACTTGTATCCGCTAATTATTGGAAGCTTATTCTTTGTATTATTCAAATGGGACATAGACATGGGGAGTGTTATTATCGCATCCGTATGCCTAGGAATTGCAGTTGACGATAGTATCCATTTCTTATTTTCTTACAAAAAACTTAAAGATAAAAAGCTCACTACAGTCGCAGCGCTAGAAGAAGTTTTTGAAACAACAATACCCTCTTTGATAAACACAACATTAATAATCGTGGCGGGCTTTGGAGTGTTCTATTTTGCTAAGTATGTTCCTAATTCAAATTTTGGTGTAATGGTTGCACTAATACTAACTGTTGCTCTTTTAGCAGATATATTCATTCTTCCTGCTGTTCTTTTAATTCTTGATCGAGATAAAAAATGAAATACCTACTACTTATATTTATTCCTTTGATGGCGTTTGCAGACTTTGATTATCAAGCACAAGTTGGTCTTCGTTACAAAGTATTTCCTGATGATGATAGAGATGACACCAAAGACTACCAACTAGATCTAAAAACTAGGTTTCAATCAGACTACGAGGTCGATAGCTATAGATTTCATTTGGGATTTTTTTCTAGAGTGGATCAAAACAATTCAAAAAGAAATATATTAAACTTTGATGAAACATACTTAAAGAAAAGTTTTAATTCGATGTCTGTATCTGTTGGCAATCATATTTTCAACTGGTCAGTTCTAGAAGTATTCCATCCCGTAGATACTATTAATGCCAAGAATTTTGACTCTAATGGAGACTTAATTGAAAGGTTAGGTCTTCCTTCAGTTATAATTCACAAAGAATTTGAAACATCTTTATTTCAGTTCATTGCAGTTATTCAAAATATTCCTTCTATCTTTCCTGATGATAGCAACAGAAATGGTGCTCTTATCGATTTTAAAGAAACTAAATATGTAAACGATGATCAAACTATAGAAGACTCTCCGGATATGTTTGAATTTATTGTTCGCTACCAACATAACTTTGAAAACTTCGATATGGATATTCACTACGCAAGAAAGTACGACACAAATAACCCACTAATCTCCTCGCCCAGAACACAAAACAACTCACCTACCATTGAGCAATTAGAGATTACGCCCTACTACTTAAAGATGCATCAGTATGGAGTTACTCTCCAAAAAAACTGGGATGCCTATATCATCAAGTTTGAGCACGCTCGTTATGATTACGATCAAGATTCAGTGGAATTGTTTATCCCTCCTACTTTTTCTGTTCAAAACACTAAGGAAGATTTCTCACTCACCGCATTTGGTATTGAGAGAACTTTTACCTACGGTAACGATGCTGAAGGCACGTTCTTTTTTGAGTATCAAACAGTTCTTGGAACTACTCAAGATTCAGCCAGAATACTCTCTCCCTTTCAACGAGATGCAGCTTTAGGCTATAGACATAACTTTAATGACTTTAAAGGTCATGAAGTTTTAGCCTTCCTCATCAATGACGTCGATCATTTTGAAGAGAGAATCTACTCTCTAAGTCACTCATATCGAGTAATTCCAGGTTGGAAATTAGAAACTGGAATTAGAATCATAGAAGCTCAAAACCCTAAAAATGGACTAGATCTGTCAAACTTTGAAGGTTTAAGAGCTATTGCAAATGGGGACTCCTTTAATATAGAATTAACTAGATTTTTTTAAAGGAAGCCAATCATGAAAATTTTTATTATTTCGTTTATTTTTCTCTACCAAGCCTTAGCTATGACTGGGATAGAAGTCATGCAAAAAGTTGAAAAACAAGGGCAAGGTTTTATCGGATCTGAAGCTGAGATGCAGATGCTTCTTATAGATGCCCACGGAACTCAGGTTGAGCGAATAATGGAAGCAAGTGTTTTAGAAAATATAAAAGAAGGCGATAAATCAATCACTGCATTTATAAAGCCCACAGATATTAAAGGAACGAAACTTCTCACTTGGACTAGAGTGGATGATGATAATAAACAGTGGCTTTATCTTCCAAAGTTCAAAAGAGTAAAAAAAATAAACTCTACAAATCAAGCTGGCTCATTTATGGGTAGTGAATTTAGTTATGAAGATATAGGCGGTCAAGTTCTAGATAAATACAACTACAAAGTATTGTCTGAAGATAAAGATAGTTGGATGATTGAATCTACGCCTAAGAAAAAATCAGGATATTCTAAACTAGTTAGTAAAATATCAAAAACAGATCTTATTCCCCTAGAAGTTAAATACTACGATCGTAGGGCTGAGCTTTTGAAAGAATCTAGTCTATCAGATTTTAAAACTTATAAAGTTGGGAAAAAATCATTTCTTATGGCCAATAAAATTGAGATGAAAAACCTTCAAACTCAAAAAAGATCTGTTATCAAATGGACGAATAGAAAGATTGGTTTAAAACTGAAAGACAACCAATTTAAATCTTCTAAGCTTAAATAGTGAAAAGACTTCTTTGGCTGAATGAGGCCAACACCTATCTCCTTGGTAAAGATGAAAGAATTATATTAAGTGTCTGTGCAGTCCTAAGTTCAGGTCATGTTCTTATTGAGGATCATCCAGGGGTTGGTAAAACAACTCTTGCCAAAATAATTGGAAACCTTTTTAACTTTGATCTAAGCCGAGTACAGTTTACGAACGATATTCTTCCAAGTGATATTATAGGTTCTAGTATTTTCGATATTAATAAACAAAACTTTGAGTTTCATAAAGGTCCCATATTCGGAGACCTTGTGCTTGCTGATGAACTAAATAGAGCACCTGCCAAAACACAAAGTGCACTACTGCAAGCCATGGAAGAGAAGAAAGTAACGGTGGATAGACAATCATACGATTTATCTCCTCACTTTACAGTCTTTGCAACTCAGAATCCAAGTTCACAAATAGGAACATTTGATCTTCCAGAGTCTCAATTAGATAGATTTTGCTTGAAATTTGATATTGGTTACCCAGATAAAGAGTCTACTCTAAAAATGCTTAAGAGTGACTTGAACTCAAAAGAAGTCGTAATCCACAACAAGATCTCTGATGAACAATTAAACGAAGCTAAAGCTGAAGTACAAAAAGTTCGAATTGATGATTCATTATTTGAGTATATCTATAACTTGCTTGATTATTCTCGTTCAAATGCTACAACAATTTCACTTAGTAATAGGGCCGGAATAGATCTAATCAAAGTATCTAGATCTTTTGCATATTTGAAAGGCAGAGATTATGTTATTCCTGATGATATAAAATATCTATTTCCATACATCTGTGGACACCGTCTTGTATCCCAAACAAACTCTTCTGTTGCTATAGAACATCAAAAAGCAAAAGAAATACTGGACTCAGTCGCTCTAAGATAATGATTCAAAGAATTATAGACTTTCTCCTTAGAAAAACTCAAAATGGAAAGAATATATACATAGTCACAACCTCTTTTGGCCTTGTATTTGTAGGGATTACTTTTTCTATATTTCTCATTGCTCTTACTTACACCAATAACGTCACGCTCATAATTGCATTTTGGCTTTTAACAGTTTTTCTTATCCAGATGCTAAAAACTCATAAAGAGATAAAAAGACTCAATATACTAGAGTTTAAAATAAATAATAGCTATGCCGATGAAATACTAAGTCAATCCACAATTCTTTCACTAAAGCCTTTAACATCCCGAATAAAGATATTAATAGGTAAAGACTATAGGGACCTAGAAACATCAAATAAGATAACTAGAGGCGTATACAATATAACTCGGTTGAGAATAGAGAACTTGGGTAATTTCTCCTTATTTTATTGTTGGAAGTTTTATCAAACACAAAAAGAATTGGTGATTTATCCAAAAAGAGTAGCCTACAACATAGAAGCTCTTTTATCTGAGAGTCAAACAAAGTCTCAAACAAGTGACGATGAGTTTGGTCTACATATTCCCTATGAACAAAGTTTATCTGCAAAAAGAATCAATTGGCGTATTTATGCAAAAAACCAACAACTTTATTGGAAAAAGTTTGAGTCTCAAAATTACACCCCTCAAGAATTATCACTCAACAGTGTTCAAGGTGAATTAGAAACAAAGATTCAGAAACTTGCATTTTTAATAGCCTATTATAATAAATCAAATATTCCATGGAGCCTCAGTCTTCCAGCTTTAAAAATTCCGACATCTAAAGGAACAGAACACCTCTTTATTTGTCTGAAGGAGTTGGCGAAGTTATGAGTATAAAAGTAAGAAGTCTCTTTTTGTTATGCCTAATTCCATTTCCACTACTGGCCTTGGAATTCTTAGATTTATCTGTCATCGCCCCAATAATCGCCATGATAGTAATGGGCTTTTGGCAAAACAAAACAAAATATTTTATTTTTTTACTATCCGCCCTCGTCATTTACAATTTAAAACAAAGCTTTGGCGCTTTCTACCTGCCAGAACCAATGATTACATTTCTTGGTACCGCATGCCTGCTTAGGATTATATTTACAAAGTCTAGTAGTGATAAAGTTTCCAGAACATTAGGATTTCTATGGATAGCTGCGTTTTCATTATTTAAAACAGATATTCTTTATTTTTTAATTATGATCTATAGTATCTCCTTTATATTTTTAACCTTAGACAAAAAAGACGACGAACCCACGCACCCTATCAAGTTTCTTGCGCTCTCATCAATTGGCGGTATTGAATCAATCATAAGTCTTTCATTAATTGGACTTCTCTTTGTATTCTTTCCACGATTTTCGGGCTTTTTCCCCAGAAGAAACAGCCAACCTCAAGGAAAAATTGGCTATAGTAAGAACGTTGATAACTCGACAATGCTAAGCCTTCAAAGTTCGTCACAGACGGCATTTATTGCAAGAACTGACAGACAACTGGCCAGTGATCAGCTTTATTGGCGAGGAAGAATACTCTCATATACTGATGGATTCAACTGGAGAAAAGGAAAACTCAAACCGACAACAACAATTGTTAAAGTTAAAAATCCAATCGTCTATCAAGTAAAATACGAGATAGACCTTGAAAAGGACATTATTCTTCTCGAGAGTCCCTACAAAATTGAATCAAGTAATATGGGTCAATATAAAGACAATACTACCAATACCTTCTCCTTTTACAATAAAGGAAGAAAAGCTATCGTTAATGCCATAAGTTCACTGGATGGTAAGCATCGAGAGAAATATGCGAGAAATAAAGATGCCTACACTCAACTCCCAAGTTTTATCCCAAGTGATCTCAAGAATTTTGTAAAGGAGCATAAACTGAATGGAAAAAACTTTGATTTTGTCATTCGAAAATTAAAGTCCTATTTAATTGTAAATAAATTCTCTTATTCATTATCGCCGGGAGACTCGACAACTCTTGCTAAATTTCTAAATCGAAAGATTGGCTACTGCACCCACTACGCTTCATTTGCAGGAATACTCTTTCGCTACTTAAAGTTCCCAACAAGATTGGTTTCAGGATTTCAAGGTGGAATATACAATGATCTTGGAGGCTATTACACTGTCTCATCCAACGATGCCCATGCCTGGATAGAAGTTCTTGTTGATAATAAGTGGATTAAAGTTGATCCCACAGGCTTCATTGATCCATCAAGAATAAATCTAGGTGGTCAAACATACTTTAACTCCTCATCTTCAGAATTTATTACTGGAAATAATAGAGAAAGTAACATCCTGCTAAAAGCAAAGATGATATGGAGTTACGTTAATTATAGAGCTTCTCTTTTTCTAGATAATTACGACATGGAAAAACAAGACTCATTTTCAAAAAGTTTGAATATTACAAAAAAGATGTTTTATTTAATAGGAGTGTTTCTAATTATAATCTTTTGTTTTTTCTACTTCTTAAAAAGAACTGATAAAAGAATAATTAAACCTCTTATAGATCGACAGCTTGAAAAGTATTTTAAGAAGCTAAACATCTCAATATTACCGACAGATTCCCTGAGTGAAATAAAAGAAAAAGCCGGAAATAATAACCAGGCGATCGAAGTCATTAATCAGTATGAGCAAATTAAATATGCTGGAAAATCAGATGGTAAAGAGATTAAAAAGTTCAGACAACTATTGAAGAAAATTACCACCAACAAGGTTTGAGATCTTTTGATTGAGTTTTAGAAATCTTTTTTTAGATGGTATATTGAGAACAGAGTTACTAAGAACGATTACAAATATATCTATAGATGGATCAATCCAAACGGATGTACCAGTAAAGCCAGTGTGTCCGAATGAAACATTCTTCTTAAAGTGATCTCCTCGAGGAAGTCTTGAATAAGGACTTGTAATATCAAAACCAAGTCCTCTCATAGACTTCGTTTTTGCAGTCATCGCATTCAGCTGATCGGAGCTTATGATCTCTTTATTACAAAACATACCATTGTTTAAAAATATTGAGAAAAACTTTGAGAGATCATCAATCGAAGAAAAAAGACCAGCATGGCCTGAAACTCCACCGAGAAAACGAGATGTTGGATCATGAACAACTCCCTTATGCCCCTTTACACTTTCTAAGCACTTTTTACAATTTGCTGGATTAAATGAAGTTGAGTCCATATTTAGCTCATTAAAAATTTGTTGCTCTAGATAGGTATTAAGTGAGGAACGACTTAACCTTTCTAGCTCCAATGCTAAAATCAGATAATTAATATCAGAGTAGTGAAACTTGCCTCTCCTTCTCGTGGGAAGAAGAGTTGATATATTTTCAAATGTTTCGTGCGGTGTGGATCTATAGTCTCCCGATGCCAAGCCAGCTTTATAACCGGACTCATGTCTCAAAAGATCCGAATAATTAATCAAACCTTTATAGTTCGTTGAAACCGCAATATCAGTTTTTTCCAGTTCTTTTAAAAAACCAGTTGCAGTAAAAACTTTTGTTAATGAAGCTAAATCAAAAATAGAATCAACTTTAGCATCACCAAAATGTTGTTTGTAGACAACACTTTTAGAATTACCAATAACGACAGACAGACCAGGAATCTTTGCGGCTTTTACCTCTAAATCTATAAGTTTAGAAAGTGACGCTTTATTGGAGAATGAGTCTGTGGACTCAAGCTCAAAGCAGTTTGCAAAAGATAATGAAGACATCAATAAAAGAACAATAATCATAATTTACTCTCTAATATCAAAGACAATTAGACAACTACTATCAAGTTATTGGCACCTTCATAATTATTGGATATAGTGGTTAAAACCTTGGAGAAAATATGTACAAACTACTAATATTACTAATCTCACTTAATCTTTTTGCAGCGCAAAAGACAATATATGGTACAGATTCAAGGGTAGATTACTATCAAATTAATAGTTCTGAAATTGAAGGTCTCTCAGGTGCAGTAGCTGCGATGATTCCAAAGCAGTCTATGATTGAGAAGGATCACTATAGTAAGTTTATTGCCGTAAACCTTGGAAGTGCAGACTACTGTGAAGATACTAATTTTTCCGATCAAACAACTATCGCTCAGTGCACAGGGTTTTTAATTTCTGAAAATACATTACTCACAACTGGAAACTGCATAAAAAGAGATTCGGATTGTGAAAATAACAAATGGGTTTTCAACTTTAAAAGAAACTTCAAATCACATAGAGTGAGAACAGCGGATGCAGAAGATATCTTCTCATGTAAAAAAATCATTAAAAGAGTAAACAACATAGGAGGATTAGTAAGTTACACTATCATTGAACTGGATAGAGATACTAATAAAGTAGCTATTGATTTAGCAACAGTAGAAAAGCCTAAAGTTAATGGGTCAATCATTATGCTTGGTCACCCTCATGGTCTGCCTCTTAAATACTCATCTATGGCCACTTCACAATATGTATATCAAACCTTTTTTAAAGCAGACCTAGACTCAGAAACTCGTTCAGCTGGATCTCCAGTTTTTGATAAACAAACACTTAAACCAATCGGTATGTATCTTTGGGGACCTAACGATTACACAACAACCAGAGGATGTCGCACCTATGTGACAAGATCTAATAACTCGGCCCTAGAGTACATAATGATGCTCGATCAAGTCGTTCTGTAAGCTACTGAAAAAAGAATAATGACTTAAATTAATTGCACTGAGATAACTTTTTGTGATTATATTTATTTCTAAATCACTTGAATTATTGAGATCAAAAGATTCCAATCCCAGATTAGACTTTCTGTTAGTATGCACAGATGGAAAAGCACTTCGTAAATCTTCTCATTTGTATGACTTGTCTGTTGATATTTTCATGTGCAGGACCAACCTCTCCTTTTGGTGCTTCGATAGTACCAGGAGATAAAGACGCCAAAGAATTAAATAACAACATCCAAAGAGCAATGGCCAAAGTAGATGAAGTCTCTATTGAATCAATTCCCAAACACAAAATTTATCATCAAAATTTCAATCTCTCTTTCATAGTAAAAAACAAGAACGGCCTAAGAGAGCCATTTCAATACAATATTGTCTACAACGGTGAAATAGTCTTTAGATGGTTAAAAAGTGAAGAAATTATTTTTAATAAAGATAAAACAGAGGCAAAAGTAATTTTTAAGAATCTCTCACTACTGCCTGGACTAAGAAATGAAATCTCATTTCTCTATTATGATAAGGATAATCACGCACCAATGTACTATGACCTTGGTGAACCAGAATGCTCATACAAAGATATTGAAAGACTAACACATCTAAGTCCCTTCACAGAAAAAGAATACTTAATAAAAGAGATTAATAGTATTGCAAAGAACAACACTCTTAACCCTATTCTTTTAGCAAGTTTAGTTGCTCAAGAATCCTCGTTCAAAAGAAAAGCAGTAAGCATTGCTCGTGCCGTTGGACTAACTCAGGTTACTCCTATAGCTGATAGTGATATTAGAATGATAGACCCTAGTTTTAAGTCTTATCCAGACTCTAAAAAGCTCTCTTACCTCGATTTAAAATATAAAATTTTCAGAGGTATTATTAATGAGAAAAATGATTGGCGTCTCAATGAGAAACAAAGCTTAAGAGGCGGTGCAATCTACCTTGGACATTTAGTCAATTATTGGAATAATGAATATAACAAAGATTTTCTAGACAAGAATTTAAAAGCACACAAAACAACTGATATTGTTCTTGCAAGTTATAACTCTGGTGCATCGCGGGTAAAGAGAAATATTGGAAAACATAAAGACAAATGGATCTGGTCAAATGAACTAGGTGAAGCCAGAAAATATGTAAATAATATTAAAAGTTATTGCCACCAATTTAACAAATAGGAAGTCTATGAAAGAGAAGCCGTTATTTTTAACTTTTATGAGCGCCTATCTATTAATAAGCGCACTCATGTTTCCCATTCAAATCTGTTATCTTTTTGATCTCAGTATATTTGATTTCACCTTGGTTCTCAGCAAACTTACACCTCTGAATCTCCTCAACATGTCGTTCCTAGTCGTGACAGGGCTTTTTACATTAAAGTTGAACAAACATATTTTTAAGGTCTTACCAATACTAAATATAGCAATATGTTTAAATAATTTTATAGTTGCAGAATATGGACAGATGTACACGCACATGCAAACGGGGCTCTCTAGTATATTCTTCTTAACGATTAGCCTCGGGTTCTACAGGAAAGATATTAGGAAAGTTATTGAAGATGAGAAATTCAGATACTGGATGACGCCTAAAAGAGAAATGAAAAAAATCCCAATCGAGATTGAATGCAACGGAAAGAAGATAAAATCTCATACATATGACATCTCAAAAACAGGAGTATTTGTTATTGATAAAGGTTTTGGAGATGTTTTCAATCTACCCTATGATGCACTTTTGACAATTAGGATTAATTTAAAAAGACCGGTTCTACTTCGAGCAAGTGTAGCTAGAAAGACATTGGCCAAAGGTACCTATCCTCAAGGAATAGGTATAAAATTTGAAAGCCCTATATTGAATTAGTTTTTTCTAGGTAGTATTTATAATTACCTGGATAGACTCTTATGTGACCGTGATCAACTTCGTAAACTTTTTGTGCTAAACCGTGCAGGAAGTGCCTATCGTGAGAAACAATAAGAATTGTTCCTTCAAATCCTTTAAGTGCCTCTAGCAAAACATCTCGAGAAGCAATATCAAGATGATTGGTAGGCTCGTCTAAAACGAGAAAGTTATTATCTTGAGATAAGAGTGAGGCCATAATGAGTCGACTTTTCTCACCACCAGAGAGGTGTTTAACTTTTTTTAAAACATCATCACCACGAAATAAAAATGCGGCCAATAAATTTCTTAAAAAACCATCCGAAGCGAGTGGAAGACTTCCTTGTATTTCTTCATAAACGGTACTTTCAGGGTTAAGAACATCAAAGGAATACTGAGAAAAGTAACCAACTTTAATACTTGGACCAATCTTGTATGAACCTTCAGTAGGTTCTGTTCTTCCACATATAACTTTTAGAAGAGTCGATTTACCCGCACCGTTTACTCCAACAAGTGCAATCTTATCTTGTCTTTTAATTATTCCATCGAGGTTTTCAAAGACTCTGTGCTCATCCCCGTTGTTCTTAGACCAAACTTTTCCGAGTCCCTCGAAGACTATTACGTCATCACCACCTCTTGGTGGTGCTTGAAAATCAAAACTCATTATATCTTGTTCGGGAGGAAGCTCAATTCTTTCAATTTTATCAATTTTCTTGATTCTGGATTGAACCTGAGCAGCATGAGATGCGCGAGCTTTAAACTTAGCAATAAATTCTTCTTCTTTAGACAGCATCTCTGCTTGTCTAGCGTGTTCAGCTTTGATTTGATCGAGCCTAATTTCTCTCTCCTTCAAATAGAAGTCATAGTTTCCAGAATAAGAAGTCATGGATTTATTCGAAATATCGATAATTTTCTTACAAACATTATTCATAAAATCACGGTCGTGAGTAGTCATGAAAATAGCACCGGGATAAGTTTGAAGCCAATTTTCTAACCACAGAATAGTTTCCATATCCAAATAGTTTGTAGGCTCATCCATAATGATAAGATCGGGTTTTAAGACGAGTACTTTTGCAAGAGCGATTCTCATCTTCCAACCACCGGAGAAGTCCCCAGTGTCCTTGTGATGATCCGCAGGAGCAATTCCTAGACCTGTGAGAACTTCTTCTGCTCTTGTCTCTAGATCGTAACCACCTCTTTTTTCAAATTCCGTCTGTACGTCCCCCATTTCGACTAAGACTGCATTCATCTCATCATCACTCATAGGTTCACATAATTTGACTTCAAACTCTTTGAGTTTGTGACTGAGAACTTTAATTTTTTCATCTGCTTCAATTACTTCTTGAAGTGCTGATCTTCCTTTCATCTCACCAACAGTCTGGGAGAAATATGCTAATTTTAGCTTCTCCGGAAAACTAATTTGACCTTCATAATTTGTATCATCCTTAATAATCATTCTAAAAAGAGTAGATTTTCCGGATCCATTTGGTCCAACAAGTCCTACTTTTTCGCCAGGATTGATTTGGAAAGATGCTTTAGAGTAGAGAGTTTCTCCACCTTGAATTTTTGTTACATTTGAGACGTTTAACATAAAGAATTACTTTTTTAGATATAAGATTGTTCAAGTTTTTTAATGCTTAATTTCCAAAGAACAAGATGAAATTGAAGTTCCTTCTTAGCCTGAGATATTTTTCTTTTCATAAGCTTTTTAGAAAAACTGTCAAACTCTCTTTTTTTGAGTTTAAGCTCATTTTTAAAGTTTTCAATATTTTTTAGCGATTCTAATATTTGTTTTTGTAATTCTTCTAAATCAGAAAGCTTTTTACTACTAATGTCTTCAACGGCCAGCATTCTCATGGTTAGTCTTGCTTTTAAAATACTTCTTTTGGGAGTTACCTTGAGATTTGTTGCAAGCTTTGCGTGAGAGAGCGTTTTAATAAGCCATTTAGTTGGGTCAAAGTCATACCAGTGGATACCATTTCTAAAATCTGTTTGAAAGAAATGATGAAAGTTATGGTAGCCTTCACCAAAAGTAAAATATGCCATAAACCAATTATCTTTTGCAGAGTTGGTATCAGTATAGGGAGTTGATCCAAAGACATGGCAAAGAGAATTAATAAAGAACGTACAGTGATGAACAAGTGTAATTCTGACAAATACACAAGCTATTGCAGCATATATGTTTCCAAATAAGTAAAAAGCAGCAACTGCTGGAATAACGATACCAAAGAATACAGCAATACTAGTGTAGTGGTTATGTTGCCACATAATAAGTTTATCTTTGAGCATATCTTTTGCGTATCTAGTTTTAATATCTGAATTCTTATTAAGAAAGATCCAGCCCATATGTGCAAAGAAAAATCCCTCATTAATATTATATGGATCATCTTCACTATCAACTTTAGAGTGATGAAGTCTATGGTCACTCGCCCACTTTAAGACTGAGTTTTGAAAAGCAGTTGCACCTAGTATTAGAAATAAAAATTTAATAAAAGCGTTTGATTCGTAAGTCTTATGGGCAAAAAGTCTATGGTAACCTGCTGTAATTGAAATTCCTGATACAATATAAGTCGCAACGATAAAAAGAACGACATTTACATCAAAACTTGCTGTTAACAGCCACGCAACTAATGAGGCAATAGCGATGATAGGCGTAAGAATTAGAAACGCTGTATTTGTAATATTGATGTCTTTGAGATTGTATTTGTTCATCTAAAAACTATACCCAATAGATCGGGAATTTACCAAAGGTTTCAGTTGGAAAAATGGTATATTTATATAATTGAGACACTCAGTAACAGACTTTATACTGGTATAACTAAGGATCTGGATGCACGACTTGAAAAACATAAGTCAGGAAAAGGGGCAAAGTTTTTTCGCACTGACCCACCTATAAAAATTGTTTATTCTGAGAGTGTTGATTCAAGAAGTGAAGCTCTAAAGCGTGAATATGCGATTAAACAGTTAACTCGAATACAAAAGTTAAAACTAATTAAATGTTAATCTTTATTCCAACCGGTAAGTGATCTGAGAAACCATTTAATGTATTTGTGTTGAATCTCCTAGGTATTAGGCCACCAGCTTCAAAACCTTTATCGAAATTAACCCATTGGTTATTTTTGAGCATGAAATTCTCATTAACAATATCAAAAGAGCTATAATCAATAAATATATTATTTTTAAGTGACGATTTTAAAACGAAGATTCTATCCAGAGATTGCCAATGTCCCTTGTGATTATGAGTTCCCAAAGCCGTCTCTAACGAAGATGCTCTTCCGAGTACTTCTACGTCTTCAAATATGGGGAGAATATTTAGGTTAATTCCATGAGGTGAATCAGAGTCTGTTTGATTGAAATCTCCCATTGCCATAACAACATCAGACTTCGAGGCTAGAGCAGCTTTAGCAAGTACCTTAGAGGCTATAAGGCGAGTTCTGTCACTGTTACCCTGGCTAGGCCAATGATTTGCAAATACAGTAACTAGTTTTGAGTCAATCTTAAAAGTTGTCTCTAAAATACCTCTCGTTTTTCTTCCTCTACCGGCCCTAGAAATATCAACTATATTTAGCTTTTCGGCTTGAATTGGGTATCTTGAGATCATTCCAACATCAATGCCACGAGTATCAGGTCCTTCAATTAAAGACACATACTTATATCCATGACCTGCGAGACCGTACTTAATAAGATCTTGTAGCGCCGAAATATTTTCAACTTCTTGGAAGACAATTATGTCGGCACCAACTCCTCTATCAAAAGATAGAATAACACGGGAAAGGTTTTTAATTTTTGCTTTATAAGTATCCATATTCCAGTCTAGAGTAAGACAAGATTTTCTATACCATCTATTTCTGATCGCTGCACAATATGCTTGAACTTCAAGACTTCTCTTTTTTATTTTGAGAGGCATATAGGTATAATCTTTTTTACCTTTGTCATGAAATGTATCAAAGAGATTTTCAAGATTGTATGTCATTATTGAAAATGATTTTGCCGAAGCTTGAAAACTAAATAAGATTATCATTAGGATGAATATAGCGTTTCTCATTTTATTCCCTTGTAAATCACTGTATTTGTCAGCTTTTATTGTGGCGTCATACTTACAATGATTAAGCGTTTTGTCTAAGTCTTTTTAGAATTAATTAACTTACATATTAGATCTACTTATACATTCAGGCATTGACTCCCATTTAATATTTGTTTACCTTGGTGTATGAAAAAAATCGCTCTCTACATTAGTTTACAATACAGGTTTATCATCTCATTGCTTATAATTGTGGTGCTTCCTTATTACCTTAATTTCAAATTAGATTTCAATATTCCCTACTTAATATCCTTTTTCATAATAGGTCTTTTTTGTCTTAAGATTTTCGTCATTAAAAGCAACGCGTCAAGTAAATCCAATTTAATAAAAGCTCGACTCACTCTCCCTGCATCTTCATCAAAACAGCAGATTATTAATCGTGGAGTAGATATCCAAAATTCTTATGACTTCGCTCTTATGCTTATAGGTATGGTGGTAATCTTTATAGGAATATTCAACAACGGTTTTTAATGAGAGAAAAATGTTACAAATGTATGCGACCAGACTCTCAGTGTTTATGCGGTGAAATCTTCCCAATTGAGACCAGTACTCTTTTTGTTATTCTCATCCATACTCATGAATTTAAAAAAGTAAAAAACAATACAGGACGAATGACTCATCTCTCTTTGAAAAACTCAGAAATGCATATGGGTGTTTCATTTGCAGAACACAAAAGAGTAAATGAACTTATAAAAAACACAAACTGCTATGTGCTCTATCCTGGTAAGAGTGCAATTGAAGTAAGTGATATTCCTACAAAAAAGAATAACACTATATTTATTATTGACTCCACCTGGCCATGTTCCAAGAAGTTGATGAGGCTATCGCCCAACCTAGTAGCTCTGCCAAAGATTAGTTTTAATATTGCAGCAAAATCAATTTATGAATTTAAAAGACAACCAAAAGACTACTGCCTTTCAACTATTGAATCGGTAAAAGTGGTATTGGAACAACTAGATACCTCAAACCTTGAGAGTATCGACAAATCTCAAACGCAGGATTTCTTAAATCCTTTTAAAAAGATGATTCAAACTCAAATTGATTTTCGAAACGATCCAAACATAACAGGTTATAGAAGAGGCAAAAGCTAGTTTCTGCTTCTTTTTTGTTGTTTCTTGCGTGGCTGATCTTTTGATGGCTTAGTTCTAGGAGATTGTCCCCTTGAAGATTGACCTCTAGGAGCTTTTGGAGCCGCAGGAGTTAAGTCTTTTCTATCGGTGTGAAATGCGTGATCGGTATTTTTTGGAATTTCCATACCAATAGTTTTCTCAATATCTTTTAAAAGTTTTAGTTCTGTACCATCACAAAATGAAATTGCGATACCACTTTTTCCAGCTCTGGCCGTTCTACCAATACGGTGAACATAGCTTTCTGAGTCTTCAGGTAAATTAAAATTTATAATATGAGAGACGTCTTTAATATCAATTCCACGAGCTGCGATATCAGTTGCAACGAGAACTCTAGACTTTCCACTCGTGAATTCGCTTAATGCTCTTTCGCGAGCTCCTTGTGACTTATTTCCATGAATAGCGACTGATGAAACTTTTGCTTGAGTTAAATTTTTAACAATTCTATCGGCACCATGCTTAGTTCGTGAAAAAACTAATGCTTTTGTAATTTCTTTGTCTTCAAGAACACGTTCAAGTAGTCGACGCTTATCTGATTTTTCAACAAACAAGAGTGATTGATCTATTTTCTCTACAGTTGTTGACTCAGGTGTTATTTCAACTTTTTTGGGATTTACCAGTAGATCCATAGCAAGTTTTTTTATTTCACTTGGCATCGTTGCTGAAAATAGAAGAGTGTGACGTTTTTTAGGAATCATTTTAACGATCTTTTTAACATCGTTTAAAAATCCCATATCGAGCATTCTATCCGCTTCATCTAAAATAAAAGTTTCAAGTTGATCGAACTTAATCTTTCTTTGACCTATAAGATCAAGGAGTCGACCAGGAGTAGCGACAACTATATCGATACCGTTGTTTAATGCGGCTATTTGTGGTTTCTCTGATACACCGCCAAAGATAACTCTAGTTGAAAACCTTAAATATTTAGAATAACCTAAAATATTTGCTTCAATTTGAGAAGCTAGCTCTCTAGTTGGTGTCAGTATAAGAGCTCTACAATTATTGCGTGAGGTTTTAACATTACTTTCTTCAAGATTATGTAGAAGTGGTAGTGAGAATGCAGCAGTTTTTCCGGTACCAGTTTGAGCAATTCCTAAAAGATCTTTCTTATTTAAAAGGTCAGGTATAGCTTGAGCTTGAATGGGTGTGGGTTCAGTGTAGCCTTTATCAACGAGGGCTTTTTGAATTTTTTCATTTAATTTTAGATCGGTAAATTTAGTCATAAAGTATTTTAGTCTATTTTAGAAGCTTTGTAACCATTCGATTGAAAGAATTTGCGAACTTCTCCTTATCCTTGAGATCAAAGGCGCTTGGCCCACCAGTATCCACTCCGGAATCTCGAAGATCGGCCATGAAGTCCCTTACAGAGAGGCGTTCACGGATGTTTTCTTCAGTATACAACTCACCTCTGGGATTTATCGCTAAGGCCTTTTTCTCGACTACAAAAGCTGCCAGTGGAATATCGGCAGTGATGACAAGATCATTTTCATCGAGGTTATCAACGATATATTGATCGGCGACGTCATCACCATTTTCTACAATAATAAGTCTTATAAAGGGAGATTCTGGTATTTGCATATAAGAGTTAGCAACAAGTATTAATTCGATCTGCAGTTTATTACAGGCCTTAAAAACAACTTCCTTCACCATTTTAGGACAAGCATCAGCATCAACCCAAACCTTAAAATTTTTCATCTAATCCCTTATTGTATTTTTATATAAACAGCGTATCATATTAGTAACTTAAAGAGGTGCTCTTATAAGTAAAAAGGTGGAGGCAACCAAATGCCCGCGAAACCTTTCCAGGAATATAGAGCCGAAAAGAATAGCTGGTAACTATTTTTTGGTAAGTCTGGGTTGAATCCCGCTTACTGTCATCAATTTGATGGAGTGCTTTAAAGTAAATCAATACGATTTTCTTCTCTCTACTTTAAGTTTTAGTAAGTTTGGAGAAAGGAAATCCTCCCATCTTTTCTCCAAACTTCTTTCACTCTATTCTCACTATTAAATGGTATCCAAATTTAGTTTTCACAGGTTTTGACAACTCTCCTACATTCATGTGAAAGAGAGCTCTTTCAAATTCAGCATCCATTGTTCCTGATGAAAAACGACCAAGCATGCCTCCGTTTCTAGCTGTATCACACTCCGAAAATTCAATAGCGAGCTTTTCAAATGAATAACCTTGAACAATTTGTTCACGCAGCTCTGTAGCATCTTCTAAATCCTCTAAAAGAATATGCTTAGCTTTATAAGACGTTGCCATTTTTCCTCTGTTTGTAAGTATTATCTTTTAAAATAATATTATAGTTCAATAACCAAACGCTAACAATCAAGTAAACAAAACTACATATTATTTAATTATTAATATGACCAAATTAACAGCTGAAAGAAATATAATTATAACAATATTAAAGCAACAAGGAGTTAATATGATCAACGGAATGACAAATGCTAATACTAAAAAATTCAAAGAGGTTTACCACAAGATTATTGGTCATCCTTTAGTATCTAAAGATCAGGCACAAAGTTTCGAGCCAGATCTTCTAGAACGCGATCGAGGTCTAGACACAGGTGTTCCACATAGCCATTATGAATATAGAACTAAAGAACAAATGTATAATATGGCCAGAGAACTTGAAATTGATGGACGAAGCTACATGAATAAAGAAGAGCTAATCGATGCAGTAAGAGTCGAAACTAGACACTAAACTCCATGTTACCTCTAAGCTTGATAGTCAAAGTTCATGTCTTAGAGGTAACATATTGATTTCACTTATATATCACTTGACCGAGGTGTATAAAATCAACATGATACTATTTTTATGAACTGACCTGGGCTATATCCCAAGTATGAAAATACTTTTATTGATTCTAATTATGGCATCGACCAGTTTTGCTGCAACTTTCGTAAATTGCAACTCACTAACAAACGAGTCAGCGAAACTTTGTAAATTCACTCAGGAGCTCTCAGATATCTCTTACGAAACAAGCAATCTTGATTGTAGGAATAAAATTAGTCCAGACACTAAAGAAGTTATTTTTATTTTTGAAGGTGGTGGTGTCTACTCCCCAAGATATTTTAATATTGTTAATAATGAGGCAAAGATAAAAGCAAAATACCCTGATCCAATTTATAAACAAATTTACAATGCATACGCCAATTCTTTATTTGAACTAAGAAAATCGAACTCTTACACAACTAGATTTTTAAGAGCCCACGATGTCTTTACAAAAGACAGAGTAATATTTTATTTTAAAAATTCAAATGTAGATGGTGCACTTGCATGTCATCAACAAGTATCAAGTAAGAACACGAAGGTTCTAGCAATGAGTTGGGGATCAAACGGTGCACATAAATTCATCAAAGAATTAAATAGAATAAATGAACCTATTAAAGCTGTTATCTTTTTTGATCCGGTAAGGAAGGGCTTTTTAGCATTTAGTGCATTAAGAAATATTCTAACAACATCTAATTCTAGGTTTTATAAGAAACTATCAAACACCGAATTATTTATAAATCACTATCAAAAAACAGATGATGGAAGCCTAGGAATAGCAAAGGTTCGCGGAAACTCTATCCCATCGGCTGATATAAACTTAAACCTCTCTAAAAACTGTCTTTCGGCGAAAGAAGAAATACCATTTGTTCGCATAAATCATAAAAATATCTTCAATTGCCCAACTCTTATTGAAAACTTTAAACTCTTTTTAAACAAAGGAAATTAAATGAAAACTATAATACTTATCGCGTTTATTTTATCAAACATGGCCTTTGCCAAAGATTATATCTGTGAGACAAATGGCTATAGAATTGAACTTGATCTTCATGATGATAGATCAACGCATATATGGGTAAGAGATGCATATAGATACAATCTAATAACTCAGGCTTATGCAGGAAGTATCGATCGTGGGCAGATAGCTAGTTCGTTTTACTTTTACGGACAAACAGAACCAACAGTTTTATCTTTTAAAAATGAAGATATTAAAAATAAACCTAACAAAATTAAAGGTCATATTGAAGCAATGTTTGAGGGTTTTTACTTCACTCGCTATATGACCTGTATCGCAAGGTAGAGTAAATGCAAGTCAATGTTGAATATTTAGAGAATTTAAGACTACAAGCTAATTTTGATGACTACAATGTAATATCAGACCAACCAATTCGATATAAAGGCGATGCAACAGCACCTGGACCTTTCGATTATTTTTTAGCATCTTCAGCAATGTGTGCAGCTTACTTTGTTAAAGTCTATTGCAAAGCGCGAGATATTTCTACAAATGATATCACACTAACTCAAAACAATATTATAGATCCCGAAAACAGATACAAACAGACTATTCACATCCAAATTCAACTCCCCGACTCACTTTCTGAAAAAGATAAAAATGGAATACTTGCTGCAATGGATAGATGTTCAGTGAAAAGAGTTATTCAAAACTCTCCTGAATTTATCATTGATGCCATTTCTAATTCAAAAAAGTCAGGTGGTCTAATCTATGAAAGTGACTCTAAAGAAACTAAGACTTTAATCCTAGGAAAAGATCTCCCATTAGAAGATACGATTAAAACAATGACTTCAATCATTGAAGATCTCGGTATAAGCCTTGAGATTGCATCTTGGAGAAACTTAGTTCCACATGTATGGTCTGTTCATATTCGCGATGCTCACAGTCCTATGTGTTACACAAATGGTAAGGGAGCAACTAAAGACGCTGCACTTTGCTCAGCACTTGGTGAGTATCTAGAAAGAATAAGCAATAATTATTTCTATAACGACTACTATCTTGGAGCAGAAATATCAGAGTCCGAATTCGTTCACTACAAAAATGAAAGATGGTTTCCAATCTCTGATGAATTTCATCCAGAATTGATGGATGAATATCTAATTGAGATGTATGGACAAGATGGCGAGTTAGAACCAAAACACCTCATTGATACAAACTCTGGAAATTTAAAAAGAGGAATTTGTACAATTCCATTCAATAGAGTCTCTGATCAAAAAACAAGTTTTATTCCAGTAAACTTAATTGGAAATCTTTTTGTTAGTAATGGAATGAGTGCCGGAAACACCATTATAGAGGCTAGAGTACAGGCACTGTCAGAGATATTTGAAAGAGCGATAAAGAATAAGATAATAACAGAAGAGACAATCCTACCTGATGTTCCTAAAGAAGTAATTGCAAGATATCCCAAAATAGCTGAAGGTATTGCTGAACTTGAAAACAAAGGGTTTCCAATAGTAGTCAAGGACGCATCACTTGGAGGACAATTTCCAGTTTTATGTGTAACACTTATGAATCCCAAAAACGGAGGAGTTTTCGCTTCATTTGGAGCACATCCAAAATTTGAAGTTGCACTAGAAAGAAGTCTTACTGAATTGTTGCAAGGAAGAAGCTTTGAGGGAATGAATGACATTCTTCCTCCAACATTTTCTAGCTTCGCCATAAGTGAGCAAAACAATATCGTTGATCATTTCATAGATTCTACAGGTGTTATATCGTGGAAATTCTTTAGCGACGCTCACGAATATGACTTCGCCGACTGGAACATTGATGGAGATACGAAGACAGAGCACGACCATCTGCTAAACATTCTTGCAGAGATGGAACTTGAGACTTATATAGCAGACTATGAAGATCTAGGGGCAAAAGGATGTAGAATTCTTGTTCCAGGTTTCTCAGAAATATATTCCGTTGAAGATTTAATTTGGGATAATAATAACCGAGGGCTCGATTATAGAGAAAGAATACTAAGTATTCATGATCTCTCAAATAAAGAATTAAATACATTAGTGAGTGATCTCGACGAAAGTGAACTTGATAACTACATGCCTATTTCCGAACTTATAGGCGTATCATTTGATGAGAACTCTGTATGGGGGCAGCTCAATATTGGCGAATTAAAAGCACTGACAATGCTGGCTGTTGGTAATTACAAAGATGCTCAAGAGTATGTTGAGATGTTAAGCAAGTTTAATGATAATCTTCCATCAAGAAAAAGATTTTTTCAGCTCCTAGATGCTCTTATCTTTATTGAACAAAACCAAGAACAAAAGCACTCAGATTATGAACAGAATCTAAAAAAAATGTTCACTGGTGAGTTGTATGAAGCAGCCTTAAGTACACTTAAATCTGAAATAAAATTTTATGGTATGGAAAAAACAAATATAAATCTCGATGGATTAGAGAAACATCAAAAATTAATTGAAAGCTATAAGAAGCTTATCAACAAAAGGAATTCATGGAACTAAGTGACTTAAACTTTAAGCAAGTACTCGTAGTTTTAACTAAGCCCAACATGAGAATAGAGATAATTAACTATCTTAAAGAACAAGAAATAGATCTAGGTTTAAAGTTTGTAGACAGCTATATGGATGGTGCAAAAATGGTTCAAAGACTTGAGCATGATCCATATGACTTTATAATTGTAGATAAACTAGTTAACAATGCTAAGTCTAAAGACTTTATTGAATTTATAACAGTAGAAAAAAAAGAAACAAAAATATTAACATTCTCATCTGATGAGAAACTAAATTACTTGTAAAAATTCGATATTAGCTCTTTTGAAGATTTTGAAAGAGCTTCAGCGGCACAATTCATCAATATGTGCTCATGAGAGTTAGAAATAAATCGACCAAACATTTTATCAAATCGAAGTTCTGCATCTTCAAAAATTCTAATATTCATAGTTTTATCTTGAACCTCTTCTTCTCTCATTGATAAAAAACTAAGTTGATCAATCTTATTATTCGCTATATCTATATGAAACCACGAAAAAACATCTGATTTAACAGCATCGTCGGGAAGATCAGTTCTTTTAACTTCGACAACAGTGAAGTTTTCATTGGATAAGTTGAATAGAACATCAAACATGGATTCCCCTAATTTAGTCTAAAAAGGCATAAAGTTTTTAGTCAGTTTTATCTATTTATAATTATAGGTAAAAAAGGAGATAAAGAAAGAAATTTTTAGATGAGTATTGTTAGAGGTTTTCAGTTGCCGTTGTCAAAGAATCGTTTGTAAACCGGTACCCTTGAAAGGAACTGAAGATAGAATAATGGATACATTAAATAAGTTAGAATGATATTGCGACATTCATAATTTATATCATCTACGATATAAGTCTCAGACTCACTGATACGCTCTATTTTATGATAATGTCTCCATTTTGATATTGGAAAAGGTACAGTGTCCCCTTCATCAACAAAAGATGATTCATTACCATCAATGATATTTTCTGTAACAATACTTACCCATGTTTGTTTGAATGGACCTACGATTAGATGAATCTCATCTCCAACTTTACAACCATCAAATCTCTCTACCTTCAGAGGCATTCCAAAGGGCTTCAAAGCCTTAAATAGAGACAAGTCAAATCGGCTAAAAACAGATTTATAATTCGTATTTACTTTAGTGCGTATAGTTATATTCATTCATTATAAATAGCATTAAACTCTCTATAATCAAGAAGAAAAGATTAGACATTAATCGAGTCAAAACAGAAGGATAATCTTTGCTTAAATAATACTTGGCCAAACTTAATCTTTGATATATCTATTAATTCCAAAGCATTCTCTCAAAAGCTGTGATAGATGTTCTAAATGCTAGATAAAATACTGAAATTAGGACCTGAACTCGAAAGCTTAGACTTAGGGCCGGAACAATTTAATCAAAAATGCTATGATCTCTTATCTGATTTGAGTATCGAAAAAGATATTAGATCATTCAGTGAAGATCTCTCCCGTTGGCTCCTGGACAATGATATTCCAAGACAACTAAATGTTTATAATGATTTTGGTCAACCACCAGTAACTTTATTTAACAATGAAACCTTCGTTGTAGATTTATACTTTTGGATGGAAGCAGATACTTCTTTGCATAGTCACGCTTTTAACGGAGCTTTTAAAGTACTCTTTGGAAAGTCACTGCACGAAAACTTTAAAGTAGAAAAAGAGATTGAGTATTGTTCTGATGTTTTACAAAATAAATTGAGCCGTGTAAGCACAGAGATTTTATCTCCAGGAGACTGTAAAGTCATTCCAAGTGGAACAAGTTTTAACCATAGAGTTGTTCACCTTAGCTCCCCAACAGTAACTCTTTGTATTAGAACAATTACAGATGTAGACATTCCACAGTGGCACTATTTCGACAATGGACTGAGTATTTTAAAACAAGAGATTGAACAAAGTGTGTATAAGAAAGTATTTTATGCAGATTACCTTTTCACGATAGATCCAAATTCAGCAGAAAGTTTTTTAAGTGACTTTGTAGCAACGATTGCAGTATCAAAACTGATAAATCTTTATGAACAATTAACAGTTGATACTATGGGTCTGAGTGAATCAAGCCAAGAGCTACTATACAATATAATGATGGATAGATTTAATAATGAATCATG
>Ga0307937_1000382_pt1 | contig 27707 bp, 21 predicted proteins | sample OrgLakmetagenom3_FD_201814 | JGI IMG/M metagenome (GOLD analysis project Ga0307937, IMG submission 201814) | Saline water microbial communities from Organic Lake, Antarctica - #3 | ecosystem: Environmental > Aquatic > Non-marine Saline and Alkaline > Saline | place: Antarctica: Organic Lake...
TAACTATTCGAAGCACCTCAATACTCAAAACTCACACTCCCTACTGTAAAAAACTGTCAAACCTGACAGTTTTTTTACAGTATTGAGCAAGAGTATTGAGTCTTGAGGTTGAAACCCTAACAAAACACGTATGTTGCAGATATTGAGCAAGATAAATGTTTAACCTTTCTTTAACTTTTATTAGGAATTATGTAAAATGGTTTATAAGTTTGTAGGAAATATTAAAACTATTTCTTATGAAAGCTTTAGAAATTTTGGCCCGCATTCATCGGGAACACACACACACACACACACACACAGCGTTTTAAGGATCGAAATAATTGGTTTTTATCACTAATCTTTTTAGTAATGCTAACTCCAATTCTAGTTTTTGGACAAGATCAAGTTTACTTTTCTGAAATTTGGAATCAAGATGGAGGTGAAGCCGCATTGTTTTATAAAAATTCCAGTGCAACAGATGATATAGGGAATGTTTATATGGCTGGTTCTTCAATTAATTCAAATAACAATCATGATATAATTGTTCAGAAGTTTGATCCAGATGGTGGACTTCTTTGGGAAGAAACCTATAATGGGGCAGCGAATTTGGATGATTTTGCAGCAGATATTTTTGTAGATGAAAATTACGATGTTTTTATAACTGGTGCTTCAGTTCAAGTAGCAATTAATGATGAAGATTTAATTGTTTTAAAATATAATTCAAATGGAGTTTTAAAATGGACTAACTATTACGATAATGGAGGAAGTCCATCACCTAAAGATTTTGGTACTTCAATCACAGGAGACAATAATGGAAGTATTTATGTAACTGGAGGAAGTTTTGGAAATAGCAGTATGAAAGATTATGTAACGCTTGCTTTCGAATCTAGTAATGGAACTCAAATTTGGGAAACAAGATATGACTATTCAAATTTGAATGATTTACCAGCCACAATTAAAACGGATGGAAACTACTTGTATGTTTCTGGTGGAAGCCAGTTAAATATAGATAAGTGGCAAATGGCTACCATCATATATGACATGTCTAATGGAAACGAGATTGCTGTAAAAAGAAGTCAAGGAAATGCAACGAGTGGAATAGATGAAGTTTATGATTTAACTTTAGACAACTCTGGAAATGTTTATGTAACTGGAGCAGTTAAAAATCAAAATTCAGGTTATGATATCAGCATTTACAAATTAGATCCACAACTAAACATCCTTTGGGAAAAGCATCATGATGGTTATGGTGATGATGACAAAGGAAAAGGAATTAAGGTCGATAACCAAGGCAATGTATATGTAGCTGGATTTGTTTCTCATCCAAATGAAGGGAAGAATTATTCTCTTTTAAAATATAATTCTTCAGGAGCGTTGCAGTGGTCAAGAGAATTTAATGGAGAAGCTAATCTTGATGACGAAGCTGTTCAATTAATAATTGCTAGTAATCAAGATGTTTTTGTTACTGGACTAGCTAGAAATAACTCTGACGCAGATTTTCAGACTTTAGGTTATAAACCGAATGGTGAGTTGTTTACGCAAGCAATATTTGAAGGTGTAAACGGTCTTGATGATATACCTACAGGAATAGCTATAGATTTAGCTGGGAATATTATTGTAGTTGGAAAAATGGGAGAAGCGAACGGGAATTATAGAAATGTTACTGTTAAATATAGCTTGTATTTAAAGCCATTTAGTCCTGTTCTTGTTAATGGTAATCCTTCTCATAATGCAAATGAAGTGATTATTCGTTTTGATAGAAACTCAGTAAATTATACTGCTATTGATAGAAAAGGTTTTGTTGCTGGAAAGTTAAGCGATTTTGTAAAGCCTACTACTTTAAGTGCAATGAGTGAAAAGTTGAAAATAGATGTTAATCGTTTGCCGACATTTAAGATTTTTAGAAAAATGACCACCGCAGATTCTTTGTCAATAACTAGATTGGGAGATACGATAAAAGTTGATGATTTTTGGGCTACTTTGTCTGTGGTTTTTCCGAATAATGTTAACATAGAAGATGGAATTGATGGTCTGAGTGAATTAAATGACTTAATATTTTATTCTGAGAAAAATCTTTTAGGAAGACTTCATGACGTTATACCAAATGATCCTTATTTTAGTCTTCAGCAGTTATATACATATAAACAAAGCGGCTTATATGGAGGAGCGTTTGGTATTGAGATGGTTTCGTTGACTTCAGGCCCTACTATAAATCTAATTGATCAAGGCGCTTGGCAATTTGAGGTTGGAAAACCGAGTATTAAGGTTGGTGTTTTCGATACAGGAATCAACTGGCGACATGAAGACTTAGGTAATGGAACCTGGAATGGAAGTAGAGTGAAAGGTGGATGGGATTATGGAAAAGGAGTGCCTCCCTCAGGCCAAAATAATTCTGATTCTGGGAATCATGGTACAGCTGTTGCAGGAATAATAGGAGCAATAAGAAATAATGGTATTGGAGTTTCAGGAATTGCTGGAGGTGATTTTGAAGAAGGACTTGATGGTGTTTCATTGTATTCGTTAAGAATAACTGATACCGAACCTTTTGATTCAAATGATTCTTTGTTTCAAACTACTACAGCCGCAGAGGCTATTATTCATGGAGCGTTAGATAGTCCTCAAACAAATTTTGGTTTAGGATTACACGTTCACAATTATAGTTGGAGTATAAATAATGATGTTTCAGGTTTCGATACAATACATCGCATATTGAGAAATGCTGTCAATGAAGCTTTTAAAAATGAGGTTGTTCAAATTGCTTCATCTGGAAATATTGATCCAAACAATTATTTAGAAAATCCTGATACTACGTTTTATCCTGCGAGCTTTAATGATGAATGGATTTTAAAGACTGGAGCATCCCGATCAGGAGAAAGAGCTGATTTTTCGGCTTATGGACCGAATATAGATTTACTGGCTCCTGGTGTAGTAAATGCAGTTTATACATTATCCAATATAGGTAGTTCAAACTCTGGAAATAATTCATACCGAACTTTCAGTGGTACATCTGCCGCAGCACCTCATACATCTGGTGTAGCCGCCCTAATGCTAAGTCTTCATAATCCTGATTATAATCCGACCTACCCCAATCATTTAGGACAAGAAGACGTGGAATATATTTTAAAGAATACTGCAAAACCAATTCTAGATGATCCTGATCACCCAAATAACTCTCCAAATTTACCAGTGCCGAATCAATATAGTGGTAATGGATTGCTTAATGCATATCAATCTTTGATGCATTCTAGTCTTCCCTATCGAGTTCACCATTTCGATTTTAAAGTCAATAAGGACGCTGGAATTATATATGTCTCTAACCAAAATATTGAATTTCCTGAAGGAATAGACGGGATTCCAAGTGGTTCCCAGATATTACAGACAACAGTTTATGAACTCACTTACACATTTAGTCATAATTTACCCCTAAATGAAATTTTTATCGATGGTTGGATTAGAAACGCATCCTCTGACTTATATAATTTAGAAGATACTTTATTTAACTCACATTGGAGTGGAGTAAAAATAGATGCTATTGATGAAACTAATGCAACTTTAACTGGTTATTATTACAATACGGAAATTTTAACAAATGGTAATACTTCACTAGTTATTAGTCCAGAACCAGACAATAATAATGACTTTAAGTTTGCTTATAGTGTCTACACAAAAGATACTTCATATCATCTTAATGTTGATGAAAATAATTTAACTTCTGATGAAATAACTGTTTTTCCAAATCCAACAAATGATGTTATCAATGTTTTGTTTTCAAATAAAGCACATGATTTAAGTATCTATGACATTATGGGTAGAAAAATTCAAAATTTTAATATTGAAAACTCATCAGATAAAAGTTTAAAAGTTGATATTTCGACACTTCCCAAAGGAATGTATTTGTTTATTTTTAAGAAAGAAGAAAGTACTATCACTAAAAAAATAATAAAACGATAAAATTATGGAAGCACGAATAACTAATATTGTATTTGTATTTTCTGGTGTTTTTATGTTTCTGATACTACATAGCTGTATAAAAGAAGAGTTAACATGTTCATCTATTGGTTTCGCTGAGAATTTGATATGGAGCGATTCTGGCTGTGATGAATCGTTTCAAGATGAACCTACAGGTGATGAGTTCAAAATTCAAGAAGGAAATCAATATATGTATCCTGCATTTAATCCGAATAATCCTTATGAATTTGTTTTCTATAAAATTGTAGCAGATTCAGGGAGTCAGATTCAAACAAATTTTCAACTCACTAAATATAATTTCTTAAATAATCAAACAACTGTCTTATTAAGCAATACAGAAATAATAGGTAAACCAACATGGAATAAAGATGGATGGATAGCCTATAAAAGTCTAAATGATGGACTTATTTACATTATTAAGGATGATGGTTCGGAGCTCAAGAAGTTTTCAGACATACCTGATGGTGGAGTAGTTGATGAAAATCTAACTTGGTTAAGCAGAGGTAATACACTCTTGTGGGGTGGAATAAATTTAAATGGAATTCCTTATTTAAAAACTAAAGCGATTGGTGATGAAAATTTGAAACTATTTGACAATAGTGAAAACAGCAATATTTCTTCTGAATTCACAGTTTCTAATGACAATCTTTTAATTTCTCCATTACCTAATGATAAGTATGGAGTATCTGATCTTAATAAAGGCTCTTTAACTTGGGAAACGGTTGAATTTAATCTTGAGGGAAATAGGTATGGCAGAGTGAATTGGCATGTAAATGGAAAAAGATTTTATCAAGTTAATTTTGGCTATCCTGGTGGAACAGGTTTATTTGAAGTAAATTTCGAAACTGGTTCCTCTACTCTATTAATTGAACTTTGTGATAAGGAGTATATAAAAGAAGCTGTCTGTTCTCCGGCAGGAGATAAGTTAATCATTCAAAAAATAGAAAGAACTCTTATCCCTGGACCAGATCCGACGGTAAGTATTGGTGGTTTTTTAATTGAAAACTCTAGTTTGTGGTTATTAGATTTAAACACATTAAAAGAAGCAAGGCTTTTTAAAAAATATTAGACTTTAGTAAATTTATAAGTATGAATTTTAAGTATACAATAGTAGTTGTTTTTTCATTTTTTGCTTTGGATGCCTCATCTCAAAAACCGAAGTCACTCTCTTTTTCATTTGGATATGACTTGTATGACATTATGGGTAGAAAAATTCAAAATTTTAATATTGAAAACATATCAGATAAAAGTTTAAAAGTGGATATTTCGACACTTCCAAAAGGAATGTATTTGTTTATTTTTATTAAGGGAGAAAGTAGTATCACAAAAAAAATAATAAAACAATAAGATTATGCAAACGCGAAAAATTAATATTGTATTTGTGTTTTCTGGTATTATTATGTTTCTGATACTGAATAGCTGCAAAAAAGAAGAATTGATATGCTCAACTTTTGGTTTTACTAAGAATCTGATTTGGGAAGATTCGGGATGTGATGAATCATTTGAACAACCACCTACTGGTGATGAGTTCAGAATTCAAGAAGGGAATCAATTTATGTATCCTGCATTTAATCCGAATGACCCTTATGAATTCGTATACTATCAAATTGCTGCAGATTCAGGAAGTCAACTAATAACAGGACATCATTTAATGAAATTCAACTACAAGACTGGTGTTAAAACCAAATTGTTAGACAATGTTGAAATTGTTGGACACCCTGCTTGGAACTTAGAAGGATGGATTGCATTTAAAACCATAAATGCTGGATTTTTGTATATCGTTAGAGACGACGGAAGTCAATTATCCCAATTCTCCAAAATACCTTATGGTAATCTCGATAATGGATTGACTTGGTTAAACGGAAGTAATACCCTATTGTGGGGCGGAGGTCAGGCAAATGGCACTTCTTTTATAAATACAAAAACCATTGGCGACCAAGATAAAAAACAAATATATTTTAATTCTGGAGTATTTAATATTTTTATGGTTTCACCAAACAACATACTTATAGCAGATAATGCATCTAATTATTATGTTACCATTGATTTAAATTTAGATTCCTTATACCATCAACTACGTCAGTTCAATCATAACGGATCACCTTATGGAAAAATGAATTGGCATGTAGATGGTCGGAGATTTTATATGAGTTTTGTTGGCTCCCTTGAATTAGCTGGACTTTTTGAAATTGATTTCCCTTCAGGTGAGGTGTCTAGATTAATTCGATTTTGTGATAAAGAAGTCATCAAAGAGGCTATTTGTTCTCCATTAGGCGACAAATTGATCCTTCAAAAAACAGACAGAACACTTATTCCTGGACCTGATCCTACGGTAAGTATTGGTGGGTATTTAATTGAAAACTCTAGTTTGTGGTTGTTTGATTTAGAAACGCGTAAAGAGACTAGATTGCCTTTGGATTAAGTAGATTTTTAAAGGTCGTTCGAAAATTATTTATCTTATTGTTCAAGGAAAAAAAAGTCTTTTTAAAAAATAAATAAGATTTATAAAAGAATAAAAATTACAAACATGAATTCAAAAAATATTTTTTTGTTATTACCTTTTTTCCTCATAACGAATGTCTTTTCTCAAAAAGAGAATTCCTTTTCGTTATCATTTGGATATGATTTGCATTTTTATGAAATGAATCAAATCAACAATGCCCTTTCTAATGGTTTTTTAGAAAATCAATTTGATTCAGAAGGCTTCAATATAAATGACGGAAATAGTTTCAAATTTAGTTTGGCTTATCAACCCACTGATTTATTTGACATTGGAATATACGGCGGTTATCAGTATGCTGCTAAAAATTCGACTCCTTCATTTTATAAAATGGATGAATATAATTTGCCAATAAAAGAATGCGAAGGAAGACACGAGTTAAGGACAGAAGCTATTACATTTGGAATTAGTAACACGTGGTATATTGATGATGTTTTGAACTTTCAGAATAAAGGAGTTTTTCTTAGTCGCTTTCATGTTGGAATAGAATTAAATGCTGGAATTGGATTTTCAAAAATAATTAGTGATTTACAACCTCCAAGTGGAGTTTTAGAGCCAAAAGAGTATCTCTATTTTACCAGTCAAGATTTCCAAGGTCAAATTGGGTTAAAGTTTGAATATGATTTTACAAAACAACCAATATTTTCAACATTAGGAATTAGAGGTGGATATCAATATTTTAAAACTAAATCAGTAAAAGATAGATTGGATAATGAGTGGATAGTCCAAGGTGAACAACCTATAAGCCTCGACTTTTCAGGCTTATATTTTGGAGCATATTTGAAATTTGGAAAATAACGATATTTTATCTGTAAATTCACAAGTGGAGACAAACAAGTAACACGCAAATTCATCAAACAATAAAAAGCTTTGAAATCATGAAAACAAGAAATATTATTTCAAAATCATCAAGGACGATAAATCAAAGCCATCAAAATTAAATAGATATTTAATTTTGATGGCTTTGGGTGTCGCTATTGCTTATAACACTACTCATTCTCAAATAATCCCTTCTATATGCACAGGGCCTGATATTGCGGTTGAATCATATAAAATTGATGCTACACAGATTGCAATACGTAAATTGTTTGATCAAAACTTAGTCTATAAAGATAGTATTGATGTTCCTGAAGTTCATCGCAATACCATTCTCGATGCTTTGATAGCTGTTTATAATACTGAAATTCCTGAAAGAGATACTGTTATTGATATTTTTGATATTCATATTCTTTTCAAAGATATGGGAGATATTTATGCATAGGTGGATACAACTTTTTTTTATTGAGTGATTTAGATAGCTTAATGAATTTGTATAATATTAGTCCTTTTTATGGAATCTTTAGTGAATCCCATATTGGTTTTAGTGTTCATAATGAATTCAATCAAATTGCCTTAATTAATGAATTTGAAAAAGTAGATGGTTTAATACATGCCAATGCTCTCTATTTTGCAATGGATGGTACAAATATTGAAGCTAAAATTTATGATGATCATGTAGAATTGATTTATTCATATCCTTGGGATTTGTGTCCTTATGCCTGTCAATACAGGCGTTTTTGGAAGTTTAAAGTTTACTACGACTGTTCAGTAGAATTTATCGAAAGTTTTGGAGATGAATATTTCCCGCTGTTATCATTGGAAAATGAACAGAAATTTGCTAGTTTAAAAATTTACCCAAACCCCGTAAGTAAACAACTAAAATTCACATTAACTGATAAATCAAATTTAATTAAATTTGAAATTATTGATGTAACAGGAAAGAACATAAAAACTGTTCAATATTTAAATCAAAACAAAGGAGTGTTTAAAAATTCTATTGATATTTCAGAATTAAAGAATGGCTTGTATTTCCGTAGATTTTCAAATGGACAGCAGCAAGTTACACGTAAGTTTATCAAACAGTAGCAAAGTTTACAAATTATTTCAGTAATTAATTGGCATTTTCTTTTTACAAATAGGAGAAAGCTATTAACTAACTCTTGCTTCCATTGGGCTTAGGCATTAGGCTTTTTACCCAAAAACTAAATTCACTCTTTTTCCTAGACCTACTTCGAAAATTCTATAAAGTGTGGAGAGTTGAATATCACATTTTCCATTTTCAAGACGAGAAATATAGCTTTTTTTAGTTCCGATTTTTTCAGCCAATTGTTCTTGTGTCATGTTTGCTTCTTTCTTTATTCATGATATTATGGCTTTTAAATCTTAATTAGAATATCTTTTTTTCTTACAAATAATGTCCTTTCAGCGAAAGAATTGAAACTTTTTTGACATTTTCATTTACTATGTAAATAATTCTATGTTATCGATTAATTCGTCTAGACCATAAACCTGTAAATTGATGTTTCAATTCCTCAGGTTTTCCTGTACCATTGAAGGGATGATTTTGTATTTCTTTAATTAAAGCAGAAATTTTTTTTAGCAAAGCCTTATTTCCAGATTTTTTAAAATCTTTGATTGCTTCTTTCGTGTAAATTAACTCGTATTTCATTAATCTACTCCTAAGAATTCGTCAATATCTTCAATTCTTGTAGTTTCTCCGTCTTCTATTTGTATTAGAGATCGCTCAATTTCCTCAACAAATTCTGGGTTATATTCTTTCTTCTGAGTTATCTCGAATTTCATCTTCAAAGCCTTCACAAAAGCTTTTAGTGCATTTGCTTGTTCTTTGTTTTCAGGAAATACAATATAGGTTTCTACTTCTTTCATGATTACGCTAATTTTTCACTAAGTGAATTGTTCTGGGTATCTGTTATTTACAAATTTAGTAATTATAGCTTGAAAAAGAATAGTATTATTTTTGCTTTAACGGAAAGCTGATTTAGCAGAGTGACAAAGTATGTCTTTTATGGATTGAAGATTAGCTTTTAAAAGTCCTCCCTCTGTATCTCCCTCCCAAGGGAGAGGTGCTTCGAACTAATCTTTAACGATTATCTAAAATTAAAATGCTAATCTATATAACCTGTTTAAAAAAAATCCTTGACCATCCGCGTTCCATCATCCCAACTTCCCAAACTTTTCCCGTTTTTTTTCTCAATCAAACTCCATAACTCCCATATTGTTATTATGTTTGTTCATCAATTTTTAGAAGTTAAAAACAGACCATGGAAACGTTAACCCAACGACACATTGAATACGATCGTTCCAAGTTCTCCGACAGCGAGCTTGTTGATATTTACCAAAGCATTTTGAAACCAAGACTTATTGAGGAGAAGATGTTGATTCTTCTGCGTCAAGGAAAGATCTCAAAGTGGTTCTCAGGTTGGGGTCAGGAGGCAATTAGTGTTGGAACGACTCTGGCAATGCACAAAGAAGAGGTAATTCTTCCGATGCACAGAAACCTTGGTGTTTTCACCACACGTGACATTCCTTTGGCTAGACTATTTGCTCAATTTCAAGGGAAAATGTCTGGTTTTACAAAAGGACGTGACCGTTCATTCCACTTTGGAACAATGGATTACAATATCGTTGGAATGATTTCTCACTTAGGTCCACAATTAGGGATTGCTGATGGAATTGCGCTCTCTTCAATTATCAAAAAGGAGAAAAAAGCAACATTGGTGTTTTCTGGAGATGGTGGAGCAAGTGAAGGAGATTTTCATGAGGCATTAAATGTTGCTGCAGTTTGGCAATTGCCTACAATTTTCACCATTGAGAACAACCAATGGGGATTATCAACACCAAGCAATGAGCAATTCCGATGTAAACAATTTGTCGACAAAGGAATTGGTTACGGAATGGATGCTTTTCAAATTGATGGAAACAACATCTTGGAAGTGATTACTTCTGTAAAGCAAATCGCGGAATCTATTCGTGAACGTCCAAGACCATTTTTATTGGAATGTTTGACATTTAGAATGCGTGGTCATGAGGAGGCTTCTGGAACGAAATATTATCCAGAGGGAATTCAAGATGAATGGAACAAGAAAGATCCTGTTGTTAATTATGAACTTTTCTTGAAAGAAGAAGGATTGTTGACAGATGAAATGATTGAAGGTTTCAAAAAAGAAATCAAGTCTGAAATTCAAAATGGATTAGATGTCGCTGGAGCAGAACCTAAAATTGTTGCAGATACTGAAACTGAAATAAAAGATTTATTCAAGGAGCACAACCAAGTAGTTGTAACGCCTGAAACAGAAAATAAAAGTGAAAAACGATTGGTAGATGCGATTTCTGATGGATTGAGGCAATCTATGGAACGTTATCCAGAATTGGTTTTAATGGGACAAGATATTGCCGATTATGGCGGTGTTTTTAAAGTTACAGAAGGATTTGTTGAGCAATTCGGAAAAGACCGAGTGAGGAATACACCTTTGTGTGAATCAGCTATTTTAGGAGCCGGATTAGGTTTGTCGATTGCTGGAATGAAAGCAATGGTAGAAATGCAATTCTCTGATTTCGTGACAGTTGGCTTTAATCAAATCGTAAATAATTTAGCGAAATTACATTGGCGATGGGGACAAAATGCGGATGTTGTGGTGAGAATGCCAACGGGTGCTGGAGTAGCAGCTGGACCATTTCATTCACAAAGTACTGAAGCTTGGTTTTTCCATGTTCCAGGATTGAAGATCGTTTATCCAGCATTTCCTGAAGATGCAAAAGGACTTTTAGCAGCAGCTATTGAAGATCCAAATCCTGTATTATACTTTGAACATAAATTCCTTTACCGTAGTTTGAGAGAGGACATTTATGATGATTACTATACAACTGAAATCGGTAAAGCAGCAGTCTTGAAAAAAGGAACTGATGTAACGATTGTAACTTATGGCTTGGGTGTTCATTGGGCATTAGAAACTTTAGAGAATAACACTTCAATTTCTGCAGATTTAATTGATTTAAGAACTTTAGCGCCATTGGATATGGCGGCTGTTATTGAATCTGTTAAGAAGACAGGGAAAGTTATTGTTTTACATGAAGATGTTGAGATTGGTGGAATAGGAGCGGAGTTGGTAACACAAATCAATGAAGCTTGTTTCGAATATTTAGATGCACCAATCCGCAGAGTTGCTTCATTAAATACACCGATTCCTTTTGAAGCAGATTTAGAGAAAAACTTCTTGCCGAATAAGAGATTTGAAACTGTTCTAACTGAATTATTGAATTATTAAAACTAACCGATGGAAAAAGGAAATAAGCGCGTAATTAAAGGGTGGATCTTTTATGACTGGGCAAATTCAGTTTATAACTTGGTGATATCCTCCGCAATATTTCCGGTTTTCTATGCGAATGTAACAGAAAGTCACTATTTAGAAAGTGTAGGAAGAGATAAGTTACTGCCAAACGAAAACGTGATGGTCGAGTTTTTTGGATTCACATTGTCCAACTCGGTTTTATTTTCTTATGTTTTGGCAGCGTCCTTTTTATTGGTGAGTATTTTATCGCCATTGTTATCTGGAGTTGCCGATGTTACAGGAAGCAAGAAACGCTTTATGCAGTTTTTCTGTTACCTCGGATCATTCGCCAGTATTTCCTTATTTTGGTTTAGTCCAGAAAATATTGAATGGGGAATGTTGTCTATTTTCCTTGCCAGTTTAGGATTTTGGAATAGTTTGGTGTTCTACAATGCCTTTCTTCCAGAAATAGCAGAACCAAAAAATCACGACAATATTTCAGCGAGAGGTTTCTCCATGGGATATTTTGGAAGTATGATTTTGTTGGTAGGATGTTTGGCAATTATCATGTTAGGAGATCCTTCTTATACGAAATATTGCTTTATTCTTGTTGGGTTGTGGTGGATGGGATTTGCACAAGTTACTTTCAAAAGACTACCGCACAACGTTTACAAGCGTGATGTAAAATCTGGCTACATTTTCAAAGGAGTTGTTGAATTAAAACGTGTTTTCAATGAATTCCGTCAGACCAAAAGATTAAAACGCTATTTACTTTCCTTCTTCTTTTTCAATACTGGAGTTCAAACAGTAATGTTAATGGCGGTTGTTTTCGCCAAGAAAGAAATCGATTGGGGCGAAGCCGGTGGAGATGCTGGATTGATTGTAGCGATTTTATTGATTCAAATTTTAGGAGCTGGAGGAGCATATTTGATGTCTTATATTTCTAGTTTGATTGGAAATTTAAGAACACTAATCTTCGTTGTCATTGGCTGGATGATCTTGTGTATTTGGGCGTATTGGCTGCAATCACCAACTGAATTCTATTTCTTAGCAGCAGGAATTGGATTGGTAATGGGTGGTGTTCAAGCGCTTTCTCGCTCAACTTATTCTAAATTTTTGCCTACCACAGAAGACCACGCTTCGTATTTTTCATTTTATGATGTTTCAGAGAAAGTCGGAATTGTTCTGGGATTATTCTTCTTCGGATTGATGGAGTATTTGACAGGGAACTTGAGGGCTTCAGTGCTTTCGATTGTTGCGTTTTTTGCAGTTGGATTGGTGTTGTTGATTTTTGTTCCGAGGAAAGAAAGTGCTAAAGGGAGAAAGGTTTTGAGTGCGAGTCGATTGGCTGCTTTGAAGGCTAAGGAGAATTTGGAAGAATGACGCAGAGATGCGGTGAGCTTTCGCACTTGTGCTGAGCCTGCCGAAGTAGAGGTTCGCGAAGTTTTTTAAGAGAAGAAGTGTTATTTCACAGAGCATCACAGAGCGTTTTTACAGAGGGTCACAGAGAAGATTTTTAATGATGAATCCGCCAGAAGTCGGACAAATTGATGATTTTGTGGAGGTTTTTTTTATCCTCGCTCTCACATTGTTTTTCGTGATTAATTAATTAGTTATGCGCTGATCTTCAGCATTAAATCCTAAGAAAACATGTGTTCCATAGAGCCATTCGAAATGTCATTTTGAACTTCGCTAAAAATCAATATTTTTTTTGAAGAGAGAATAATGAGAGATTTGTAAAAGGTTTTGATTAAGGAATTTGGTAAAAGTTTTTCGGTAACTAATCTAAAGCAAATGAGAACTTTTTATTTAGTTTATGCAAAAGGTCAGACGGTTTCTGACGAATCTGGAATTAACAAATCGCAAACACTGTCTGCGGTATTGAATTCGGAGACATCTTTTCGGAATTCTCAAAATGAAATGATGATATTAAGTTGGTCGCATTATTTAAAATTAATGCGAATTGAAGATATCAACGAACGTAGTTTTTACGAAATAGAATCTTTTAAAAATAATTGGAGCGTTAGAGAATTACAACGTCAATTTGATTCAGCATTATATACAAGATTAGTATTCAGCAGAAATAAAGATAAGGTAAAAGAGCTTTCAGAAAAAGGTTAAGTTCTTGAAAAACCTAGAGACGCTATAAAAGATCCTTATATTTAAGAATTTATTGGACTTCCGGAGCATTCAATGTATTCTGAAAATGAATTAGAACAAGAAATAATAGATAAGCTATTACATTTCTTACTCTAATTGGGTAATGGGTTTACTTTTGTAGCAAGACAGAAAAAAAATTCTTTTAACGAAAAACACTTTAGAATTGATTTGGTTTTTTTACAACAGATTATTAAAATGTTTCGTACTCATCGATTTGAAAATGGGAGAATTAAAGCATCAAGACCATGGCTAAATGCAGATATGTAAATTATTATGATCGAGAAATTAAATTAGAAGATGAAAATAAAACTATTGGAATTGTTTTATGCAGAGATAAAAGTGAATCAGTGGTTGAATATACTTTACCTGAAAATAATGAGCAGATTTTTGCAAGTAAATACAAAACAGTACTTCCAAGTAAGGAAGATTTAAAATCGTTGATGAGTGACCGCAACAACTAAAGTCAATTGTCTGATTACTAGATAAAATGAATGACAATTTTTCATTAAAACACAAATAATTAAAACAAACAATGTCAAAAAATAAAACCAAAACGTCCAATAACCTTAACGCTTCTATTCTTAATAAATTAGGAATTGAAGCGCTTAATCCAATGCAGGAGGAAGCGAATGAAACAATTAAATCTAAATCGGATGTTGTTTTACTTTCTCCAACTGGGACAGGGAAAACACTCGCTTTTCTATTGCCTTTAATTGGAACTTTGGATTTGAAATGTGAGGAAATTCAATTATTGATTTTGGTTCCTTCGCGTGAATTAGCGCAACAAATTGAAAAAGTAGCTAGAGAAATGGGTTCTGGATTTAAGATCAATTCCATCTATGGTGGTCGGTCAGGTCAGCTCGATAAAATTGATTTAAAAACCCGTCCAGCAATTTTAATTGGAACTCCAGGGAGGATAGCAGATCGTTTTAGAAGAGATGATTTTTCATTAGATCATATCAAAACACTTGTACTTGATGAATTTGATAAGTCTTTGGAAATTGGCTTCGAAAAAGAAATGGCTGAGATTATTGATGCACTTCCAAATGTTGAACAAAGGATTTTGACTTCAGCGACCAGCGATGCAAAAATTCCAGAATTTGTTGGGTTGAAAAAACCTGTGGCTATCGATTACCTTGCCGAAAATGAATCTCAACTGACTGTGAAAACATTGCTTTCTAATGAAAAAGATAAGCTAATCGCTTTAAAAAAAGCACTAGCCTTCATTGGTCCAAAACCGGGAATTATATTTTGTAATTTCAAAGACGCATTGGATCGTGTAAGTGATTATTTGTTCGAAAATCAAATTGATCATCAGTGTTTTCATGGAGGAATGGAACAAATTGACAGAGAAAGAGCACTCATAAAATTTAGAAATGGAACAAGCCAATTGTTGTTAGCTACTGATTTGGCTGCTCGTGGATTAGATATTCCAGAAATAAAATTCATTCTTCATTATCATCTTCCACCACATGAAAAAGAGTTTACCCACAGAAATGGTCGAACTGCAAGAATGAATAGTGATGGTGTTGCATATATTTTACAATGGGAAGAAGAGGAATTACCTGATTTTATTCAAGAAATTTCACCAGAAAGTTTGAATATCGAAGACCAACGAAAGTCTTCACTTCCTGCACCAGTTTTTTGGGAAACATTGTATATCACAGGAGGAAGAAGAGATAAAATATCTAAAGGAGATGTAGCCGGTTTGTTTATGAAACAAGGTCAAATTCACAAAGATCAATTGGGCGTTATTGAATTGAAACAAGATTGTTCTTATGTTGGCGTGCATGCTGAAGTAGCGGATAGAATTATCGATAAATTGAATAATAGCAGATTGAAAACTAAGAAGGTGAGAATTAGTCTTATTTGATAGTGACTTAATCTATTTAGTATCTGTTTCCGACCAGACACTATTTATATAAATAAAAAGAGATTCCTTTTCCCCAACTCCATTACCAACTTTGCTGGCATTCCTGCAGAACACGGCGACGAGGAATCTCTTTTTCTAGAATGTTTAGAGTTATTCGGTAGAACCAATTTAATAGTGACTAATAATTTAAATTTCTTTCGTATCTTTAGTTAATTAAGTTTATTAATAATTGTACCAAACAAATCATTTAAAGAGATCAATATCATGAAAGTTTTAGGAATATCATTAGAAGGAAGCACTGCAATATTTAGCGGACTAGAAAAAACGGGTTCTGAGATTGTAGATATTTCAAATAAATTTAGAAAAGTTGAGTTAAAAAATCACCTAGATGCTAAAGAAGTACAGTCTTTGTCTGAGGTTATACATACCTTTTTAGACGATATTCAATTTGATGAAATCGCTATTATAAAAAGAGGAACCAAAGGTTCTTTTGCTGCTTCTCCGATTTCATTTAAAATTGAAGGACTCATTCAGATGTATAAAAATAAGGATGTCGAGTTTATTGCTCCACCAACTTTAAGGGCTTTTTATAAAAAGAATGAGAATAGCTTTACGCCAAAATATAACTATCAAAAAGCGGCCAATGATTTATCTTTTTATTTGCTGGAGAGATAATCGGGATTTTTGTTTACAGGCTTTTGTTCTAAATTATTTTCCACCATTTTAATTTCTTGCTGTATTTTTACCCACTAATACTTATTTTATATATAAAAGCTTCAATGCAATAGAATTGGTACTTTTTTTGTATCTGCAATTTATACAATGTAAATCACAACTATGAATATTCAGCATTTCGTATTCCTTTTTAGTCTAATTATCTCCTTCTCGTCATTAAGTCAAACAAAGCAACCACTAAGAAAAGTCGACAGTTTGATTCAGGTTAGACAGCCCAATGCGGCGCAACAAAAATTGTGGTCGGTTATTGAAAAAGCCAAGAAAGAAAAAGATCATACAACTTTGATAAAGGCATATCCTTATTTTAATAAGATTTTGTCACCACTAGAAATGGAAGAACGCGCGGCACTTTATTTCAAAATATTGGAGAGTACAAATACACTTCCAGCGCCTTCAAATACTATTGCGAAACTGGAGATGATTCAAAGTGTGGTCTATTCCAACTATTTCTGGTTTTCAAGAGGGTACTTAAAAATGTACGATTCAATAAATATGAGTAAAGATACTGTTCGCTATAATTTTGTGCTTGAAAATAGCAGACAAATAGAAGGTCAGTTGAATGCCTTAAAAGCATACGATTTCATACCTTTTCAAGAGGTATTGATGAAAGAAAATGATAGTCTGTTTTTACTTCAGTCACTTTCCGATTATGTTGCTTATCAGTTAATACAGGTTTATCAGTCTTCTATAATTCAGAACGGAGGAACTTTAAAGAATGCGACATCGGATAAAAGTGAAGAGTATTCAAATTCGGCTGCGTTTACTCAACTTAATTTTCCAAAAACGAACTTGACAGGAATGATATTGAATCTTTATAAAACCATAGAGAGAAACAATGCAAACGATCCTCAATATTTAAGTACTGCTGTTTACCAAAGACTCCATTATTTAAAAAGTACTTTCAATAATGGAGAAGCTATTAATACAGCTTGGCAAGAACAATTCAATAGTTTCAAAGCGACTTCAGCCAGATCGAAATTCCTATTTGAATTGACCAAAATCCAATATTTAAAAGGAAAAGAATATCATTTTAAACACCATCCAGATTTAGAGCAACTTATAAAATCAGCTTATGATGAATTGACCGCAGAGCTAAAAAAGTTTCCTGAAAATGATTTTAAATATGAGATGGCTTCTTTGATAAAAATTATCGAAAGTAAACAATTGAGTATTTCGTCACCTAAAATTTACGGATTAGAGAAGAAGATTCCATTTTTGATTAAACATAGAAATTATTCTCGTCAAGTTATTCGAATTTATAAGATAAATAATTTCGATCCTAGTAAAAGACAAACATTAAAGAGCAGTGCTCAAAATAACGAGTTGACGCTCGTGCGGACATTAAATTTGGATTTAAAGAACGATAACTTATTCCAGCAGAGAAGCACTGAAGTATTATTAGATAATTTACCTGATGCGGGTCGATATTTTATCTTAGCTACAAAAGATGCTAAATCATTAAATGATTTAGCAAAGTCTAACGAGAGGTGGAACGCCGAAGAAATTTATTTTACACAACTTTTCATTGCAGAAATGAGTGTAACTATTTCAACTTTTGATAATAATTATTCTGTACTTGTTATAGATGAGGAAACAGGTCAACCTGCAGAAAATGCTAATGTACACTTATATTATTTTGATTCTAGAAAAGGTTCTGATCCTTTGCATCTAGAAAAAGGGAAAACAAATGAGCAAGGACTTTTTGTTTATGCTGTTAAAGATCAGCGGAGAATTATGTATACCGTGGATTATAAAAGTTCTGCTCTTCATGGTGGTGAATATGCCAGAGCATTAAACAACGAAAGGGAAATAAGTCGCGCAGAACTCTTTACTGATCGGTCTATCTATCGGCCTGGACAAACGGTTTACTTTAAAGGAATTGCTTATCAGGGAAAAGAGAATGATTTAAAAACGTTAACACAGAAAAAGATAGTTGTCACGCTTAGAGACGCTTCAAATCAAGAGATTTATAAAGAAACATACACCACCAATGATTTCGGAAGTTTTGATGGAAGTATTCAATTACCGAAAACTACAGCATTGGGTGATTTTAGTTTGAGCGCCAGCAATGCATCTAATTTTTCTTATTCAAGTGTTCAGTTTTTAGTAGAAGAGTATAAACGTCCAACCTTTGAAGTCCAATTAAATCAACCAAAAATAGAAGCGAAATTAAACGATACTGTTTCTATTTCAGGAAACGCTAAAGCCTTTGCTGGATTCGGAATTTCTAATGCACAAGTTACCTATTCAATTTATAGAAAATGGAGCCGCTACTGGAGGTATTATAATGCACCATCTTCGGGAGATTTATTGAAAGAAGCGACATTAAATACAGATCAAAATGGAGACTTTTCAATTGACTTTTTTGCAGAAGTAGATCCAAATGCGGTGAAGAATGCAAACTATAATTATGAAGTCAACGTGAAAGTGACTGATATTTCTGGTGAAACGCACGAAAAAACCTTATCACTTTATTTAAGTGAAGTTGGTTTATCAATTCAAGTGAATGTTGCCAGTGAATTCTTCACGCACGATGCTGAATTTGGTGTAATTCATGTAGTTAATCTATCTGGTGAAAGGCAAAAAGGTTTCAGTGGAAAGGTTGAAATCTATAAAATGACTTCTTCTCCACAATTTTTAGATCGTATTTGGGAGAATGCAGAAGTGACGCAATTTGAGAATAAAGAGTTCTCGACTTTATTTCCATACATGAAATTAAATGCTTTTGAAGACAATGAAAATAAGGGAGAATTAATAGAAACTGTTGATTTTAATACCGGAGATTCACTAAAAATCAATGATTGGATCAGTAACCAACAAGGGAGTTATGTGCTGAAGTTTCATGTTTTAACCAAAGAAGGAGGTACAATAGAAAAAGAGCATAATTTAGAAGTTATTGATGTTCAATCGAAAGAATTACCAAATCACAGCTCTTTATGGACCTTTGTTTCTTCGGATGAGGTAAAAGTTGGGAAATCTGTCGATTTTCAAGTAGGTTCTTCTTTTGAAAATGCAAAAGCATTGGTTTCAGTCTATAGAAAAGATGAATTATTGAGTCAGGAATGGATCAATTTAAAAAATAGATTTTCTAAATGCTATACCATTCAAGAGGAAGACCGAGGAATTCTAGCTATCGATGTTCTGCTATACAATAATGGTGTTTTTTATAAGGATTCAAAAAATATTCGAGTACCATTTAGCAATAAAAAATTAGAGATTTCTACTGTAACTTTTAGAGACTTATTGCAACCTGGGGAAAAAGAACAATGGAGTTTCACCATTAAGGATGAAAATAAAGAATTTGTAAAATCAGAACTAGCAGCCACTTTATACGATGCTTCATTGGATCAAATAAGAGGACATTCTTGGAATTTATTTCCTTATTTCGCAAGAACACAATATAGAAATTGGTCTATCGATTGGACGAGAAATATTTTAAGCAATGGAGGTTATGGTTTGAATTGGAGGTCTTCTAGCCTCTTGTACGAGGATAATTCAAGGTATAAGTCGATCTTGAATCAAGTGCGTATCCAAAATTATATGGGACCTGATTACCGTTCAGATAATGGAGTACAATATAAAAGCAATGCTTCGGTTGAAAATTTTTCCGATGTATCAGCAAGAATGAAAGGCGATGGAACTGAGGCTAGTCATAACATTTCGGATTCAGAAGTTGCTGTAGAAGAACGAAAAGAAGCTCCTCAAAAACCTATCAATCCAAGAAGTAATTTCAATGAAACGGCATTTTTTTATCCAACGATTTATTCAGATAATTCCAATAAATATGTGTTAAATTTCACTTTGCCAGAATCATTAACGAAATGGAAATTATTGATGTTAGGTCACAATAATGAAATGCAAATTGGAACTTTCCAAAAGGAAATTATCGCACAAAAAGAATTAATGGTAACAGCGAATGCTCCAAGATTTCTAAGACAAGGTGATGCAATAGATTTTTCTTCGAAAGTGGTAAACTTAACCAAGGAAGAACAAACGGTTGAGGTTATGCTAATGCTGGAAAATCCAATTAATGGAGAAAGATTGAATTTAATGGGGCGTCAACCATTGAGTAAAATGCTAACGATTGCAGCTGGAGAATCAGAAGAAGTAGTTTGGAATTTAAATATTGGAAATCAAGAAGTGATTCAATATACAATTACAGCTGCTAATGAAAGTTTTAGTGATGGGGAAAGAAACGCAATTCCAGTTTTAAGTAACCGTGTTTTAGTTACAGAAACGGATCATATTTTATTAACTAATCCAGGGAAAACACACCATAATTTTGATGCTTTTAAAAATCAGAATTCATCGACTTTGGACAACAAATCTTTCACAGTTGAATACACTGATAATTTGGCATGGAACGCAGTAATGGCATTGCCTTATTTGAGTAAACAAAATGATCAAAGTGTGACTTCACTTGTGAATAGTTATTATGCGAATGCAATTGCGCAATACATTGTTAAAAGCAATCCACAAATTCAAACGATTTTCAATCAGTGGAAATCAAAAACCCCCGATGCTTTATTGTCGGAATTAGATAAGAATGAAGAGCTAAAAACAATTCTTTTAAAAGAAACTCCATGGGTTATGGACGCTGAAAACGAAACTGAACAACGCCGAAGAATTGGACAGTTGTTTGAATTGAACCAGTTGGCAGACAATCTGCAAAACATTCTGAATGAGTTGAAGAATAATCAAAATCCGGATGGAGGTTTTGGTTGGTTTGGTGGGGGAAGATCGAATGTCTATATCACGCAAAATGTCCTCACACGTTTTGGACAATTGGAGCGATTGGGGATTTCAATTAATAATGCATTAACTATAACTCAAGGAACTGAGCGTTTTTTAGCCGATTTTCATGTGAAGAATTATAAGGAGTACATTACCAATAAAAAAGAATATAGATTGTCTTCCTTAGATGTTTATTGGTTGTATTCAAGAACGTTTTTTAAGAGTAGAAACAGCGAGGCCATCAAAGATGTAGAAACTTATTATAAGAATAAACTCAAAAAAGACTGGATGCGTTTTAGCCCTTATGAACAAGCATTGATTGGTATATATTTTAAAAGTGAAAATTTAAATAATGAAGCACAATTGATTTATGCTTCTCTTAAAGATCGCGCTAAGAAGAATTCAAATATTGGAATGTATTGGGTGGAGAATTCTGGATATTACTGGTATCAAAACAACATTGCGAGTCAAGCGATGGTTATTTCCTTCTTTAAAACAATGGACGCCTCAGAAAGCATTATGGATGAAATGCGCTTGTGGTTAATTCTCAATAAAGAAAGTAACGCATGGGAAACGGGCGTTGCTACTGCAGATGCTGTTTACGCTATTCTATCGACAGGTAAAAATTACTTGAGTTCCTCTAAACAACCAATTATTAAAGTTGGAAACAAGAAATTCGTTTATACTTCTTCTACTCAAAAAGACGAAATAGAAGTTCTGTGGACACCTGGATTAGGTCAAGTAAAAAATAAATGGTCAGGTGAAGAAATTAGCTCTGATTTAGGGACGGTTGAAATTGAAAAGTTTTCTGAGGGACCTGGTGTTTTAAATATGTATTGGCAATATACTGATGAAATGTCAAAAATCAAAAGTAGTGAAAATCAATCGATGGAGATTAAAAAAATCTACCGTAGAATTGTAGCTGGTGCAAAAGACGAAAAAGGAATTATCGATTCTACATTCACGGTAGGAGATAAAATTGAAATTGAATTAATTGTAAATGTAGACCGTGATTTAGAATTTGTTCATATCAAAGATTTACGTCCTGCAGGATTTGAACCTTCAATGACAACAAGTGGATATAATTATGAGAAAGGTTTGTCCTATTATCAAAGTCCAAAAGATGTTTCAATGGAATATTTTATAGATAGAATGCCAAAAGGAACTTACAAATTCACTTATACGGTTTATGCGACGCATAGTGGAAGTTTCAATAGTGGTGTGGCTGAGATTCAATGTCATTATGCTCCGAAGTTTTCTGGAAATAGTGCGACGATGGGGGTGAGCATTGGGAGATAAATGTCATCATAAAAGACTTAGGTATTAACTCTTCAAGCAGTGCTTTTAAGTCTACTTTAACGGCTGTCTGGTATGCGTTGTTATTCACCGTAGGAAACTCTCTATTAAAACTTTTTAAAATTGCTTGCACTTATTTCCTATTGGAATGAATTATTAAGATAAGTGGTTGAAACCACTTGAGGGCATCATAACCCCATTGGTGAGGGATTCATTCCTCACCAATGGGGTTGAAGGGTTCTATTAAGGGTTTTCTCTCGCATCGACATCGTTCAAAGCATCGCAGCGTATTGTGTTTTTAAATATAAACAATAGACAGCTAGTATTTAACAAGCCCTGTCTTCCCCATTTTCTAATCAAAGACTTAAAATTGTTTAGTTTTTTTAACTCTCTTTTTTTATTTAAACTTTTTCATTATCTTAAATGAGAATACTAACTTAAAAATCACCAAATTATGCCTAAATCATTCAATAGAATTTGGATTCATGCCATATGGGCCACGAAAAACAGAAAGCCTCTTATTCATCCGAGTATGGACAAAGAACTACACGATTTTATCAAAGAAAAATTTATAGAAGTCGGCTGTCCGATTCGAATTTCCAATGGATACCGCGATCACGTGCATTGTTTGTTTCTGCTAAACACAAAAAGGCCTCTCGATGAAATCATTCAACGTGTGAAAGGAAGTAGTTCCCATTTTGTAAACAGCAATAATCTTATTCCTAAAAAATTTGCCTGGCAAAAAGGGTATCGTTCGTTTTCCGTCTCAGAATCTGTCAATAATAGAGTGTATCAATACATCTTAAATCAAAAGGAGCATCATAAAAAGAGGAAATTTGTTGAAGAGTATACGTCATTTCTCCGATTGCATAATTTAAATCCTGAAGAAGATGAGCTTTTAAAATAGAACTCTAGCTCTTCTTTTCTTGATATAATGCTTTGTCAAAATAATCCTAGTCATGATCATCTATTTCTGATATTAGCTATTTGTTATCCTTTTTAGAATAGAGCGGCAGCTCCTGTTGATGAGGGATTTACCCCGCATTATAAAAATATTCACGTCCTGACTTTTAGCCGTTTTAAAGCTTGTCCAACCCTGATTTGTTTAATTGAGTTATTCGCTTTTCAAAATCGGATATAGAAATAGCAGTTATGAAACTTCATTTTAAATATAAAATAGTTTAGATTTTTAATTTCAATTTTTTTTATTAATTTTAAGTTAAGAAACATTATTATTATGAATAAAACTAAAATTCTAACTGCCCTATTTATTTTTGTATTATTTATTAGTGGATGTGGTAAAGATGGAACTTCTGGAGTAGCCACCATATCCTTAGACTGGGATATTTTCGTCGATGCTTATAATGACAACAATTCAAGTACCCCTGATGCTATTAGTCGAAATTTTGAATATTCGACTAGGTCAGGCAACTTCGAGTGCGAGTATTTTTGTTCAGATGGAAGCGGAAATGAATGGTATTGGGATTATGTTTATACCATTTCCATCAACAAAGGCGAAAAAGGCAAGTTATTTAGTAAAGGGGAAAATGGAAAAGACCGCCACCATCAAATGTTTTTGCATGGATTGTCAGATCCTTCTTTCTCAGTAGATGAAAAAAGTGGAGAAAAAAAATTAAAGGAAGAACTAAAACCTTATGTTTCAAAAGCGAATGAATCTAATAAGGTTTATCAAGGTGAACGGATAGTTGAAACATTTTCAAAAAATGGTTATACTACAACCGTAACAAGAAGAATGTTTACCTTAGAATAATTCATGATTGTATTTAAAACACCTAAATAGTGTCTGGTCGGAAACAGCACAAAATTAAAATTGATTCTTTTGAGTATATTTTACTTTTTTTCTTGTCGGCTGATACTATGGCATCTCCTAAAGAAATAAAACCAAACCGCAGCGAAGCAAGCGCATAGCCTGTCCCGAGAAATCGGGAAATACCATTGAAAACAGACACTTATGAATAAAAAGCTGCATAAAATTAAATTCATGAACCGAGCTTGCGAGCTCAACGAAGTTAATAATACAGGTAAGAAGTAGTTTAGAAGATTTTATGAAACTTATTTATTGCGTTAAAAGATTGTTATAATTTTGGTTATGTCAAATAATGGAGGTTTTAATAGTGTGTCGAATAATTTAAAATTACAATAAGTAAAAACAGCGCCGTTTTGTTAATCCCGCAATATTTTTCCTTAACCCCATATTTCCCAACACACATTTTTCACACCTACTCAATAGTAATTTCAATATATTTTTTAAATATTTAGACTTGTCTAAATAAATTATATATATTCGCTAAAAATATAATTTTACTGCATGAAATATAATATAAGTCTACTCGTGTTATCGTTGTTTTTTTCGATGTGTTCGGGAGTGCTATATTCACAAACCACCATTATGGGAATTGTGCAAAGTGAACAATCTGAGCGTTTGGCATGGATAGATATCGTAGTGGATGGAATGAATAAAGGAGTGACTACAAACGCAGCAGGGGAGTTTACCATTTCCGGATTACCAAAAGGGTCTTACAATTTAATTTCTAGATCAACAGATTTTGAAAATGATACAGTTTATGTTGTATTGAAAAATGATAATCCTGTGGCTGTGACATTCAATTTAACTTCAATCACAACCAACTTTGATGAGGTAGTTGTTTCGGGAACCATGCGTAATGTTCGTAAATCGGACAGTCCAGTTCCCATTGAAGTATATTCTAAAGAATTTTTTAGGTCGAATCCAGTTCCCTCAATTTTTGAATCCTTAGCACTTGTAAATGGTGTTAAACCCACTATTAATTGCAGTGTTTGTAACACCGGAGATATTCACATTAACGGATTAGAAGGGCCTTACACAATGATCTTGATTGATGGAATGCCAATCGTGAGTGGTTTATCAACTGTTTATGGATTAAATGGAATTCCGCAAGCATTAATAGAACGGATTGAAATAGTTAAGGGTCCTGCCTCTACATTGTATGGCTCGGAAGCTGTTGGTGGATTAATCAACGTAATTACAAAATCTCCTGACCAAGCGCCTTTATTTTCTGTAGAAGCTTTTGGAACTTCTTGGGAAGAAATCAACACTGATTTGGGTTATCGTGCTAAGTTGGGTGACAATGTTTCTACTCTATTGGGTGTAAATTATTTTAATTACAATAATTTGATTGACAATAACAATGACGGATTTACAGATATTACTATCCAAGACCGACTGTCAATTTTTAATAAATGGAACTTTAAAAGACCAGAAGGAAGAGTCTTTACTGTAGTTGGACGATATGTTTACGAAGATAGATGGGGCGGTGAAATGGATTGGACACCAGAATACAGGGGTGGAGATTCGATATATGCTGAGAGTGTTTATACCAGTCGATGGGAACTTTTTGGTACTTATCAATTGCCAATTAAAGAAAAAGTTATGTTTATGTTTAGTGCAAATGGACATGATCAAAACTCGCGTTATGGAACGGATGTTTATGATGCAGTTCAAAATATTGGATTTGGTCAATTTACTTGGGATAAGAAAATCAAAAGACATGATTTGATGGTTGGTGCATCTATGCGTTATACTTTTTATGACGATAATTCTGTGGCTACTGAAAACATACTAAATGGTGAGGTAATTACTGATCCTTCAGAAATTTATTTACCAGGTATTTTTATTCAAGATGAATGGAAGTTCTCACCGCAACAAACATTGCTCGCTGGAATGCGTTACGACTATAATTCATTGCACGGTAATATATTTACTCCACGAATTAACTATAAATTGACCTCAAAAAATAAATTAAATATTTTGCGTTTAAGTGGGGGTTCTGGTTATCGCGTTGCGAATGTATTTACTGAAGATCACGCCGCACTTACAGGTTCAAGAGATGTTGTTTTCTTAGCAGAATTAAATCCTGAAACTTCATGGAATGGGAATATTAATTTTGTGAGAAAATTCAATTTCAATAACGGATTGTTTTTGAATTTTGATGCTTCCGTTTTCTATACATACTTCAATAATAAAATTATTCCAGATTATGATACGGATCCAAATTTAATCATCTATGATAATTTAGATGGTTATGCAGAATCTAGGGGAGTATCATTGAATATGGATATTCGTTACAAAAATCTAACAGGTGTAATTGGAGGAACACTTATGGATGTTGCCAGCATCGAAAACGGCGAGCGCATCAGGCAAGAGTTTCAGGAGGAGTACACAATGACTTGGAATATCGGATATGATTTCCCGAAAGCGGGCATGAAAGTTGAATACACTGGTTTGGTTTATGGTCCAATGATGTTGCCTTTAATTAGTGATTTAGATCCACGTTTAGGAGAATCAAAAGCATTCAGTATTCAGAATATCCAAATAACAAAGGTTTTTAAAGGAGGCTTAGAGATTTTTGGAGGAGTAAAAAATCTTTTGAATTGGACGCCTAACAAAGATAATCCTTTTATTATTGCAAGAGCAAATGATCCTTTTGATAAAGATGTTGAATATGATCCAAATGGAGCTGTTTTAGCAACGCCAGAAAATCCTTATGGATTGCAATTTGATGCTAATTATATTTATGGAGAGAATCAGGGGATTAGAGGGTTTGTTGGATTGAGATATGCAATTAAATAATTTATGTTTAGCGTATCACTCTCTTTGTTTCATTTAATTACCAAAGCAGTCATTAGCATAAGTCAGCTTCTTGGATTTAATAATTAAATGTGCCTTAATATGGAGAACTCTAAATCATAAATATTATCTATTTCAATAATTAGAATGAAAAACTTATTATTTATATTGCTTTTAATGCCTTTAATTTCATTCACACAGCTGAATATATACTCTGCAAATGAGTTAGATAGTTTGCAATATATTGAAGAACGGCCTGTTGTGTTTTTTGTCAACACAGATTGGTGTTCAATATGTTTAGCGATGGAAAATAAGGTTTTGAAAAGCGAAGGTGTTTCCAAAGAATTAAATGAGAATTATTATTTAGTCTTTTTAAATGCAGAGAGCAAAGAAGACATCGTTTACAAAGGAAAGCGCTATACTTATGAAGCCAGTGGTATTGACGAAGGAAAGCATCAATTGGCAATGCAATTGGCGAAAATGAAAGGAACAATAAGTTTCCCAAGTACTGTGTTAATTGTCCGAAATTCAGTTATTTACAAAAATAATAGCTTTATGAATGAAGAGGATTTATTGGAGGTTTTAAGGGCTGTAAGTAAAGATTTATAAGAAACTCTTCTTTTTTTGAAAGAAAATAGCTGTTAGATTTGGGAGAAAGATACAGGTTGGCTATACGCTATTGCGTATAGCCAACCTGTATCTGCAAGTTAAAAAAACAACAATGAA
>Ga0307937_1000384_pt1 | contig 27650 bp, 19 predicted proteins | sample OrgLakmetagenom3_FD_201814 | JGI IMG/M metagenome (GOLD analysis project Ga0307937, IMG submission 201814) | Saline water microbial communities from Organic Lake, Antarctica - #3 | ecosystem: Environmental > Aquatic > Non-marine Saline and Alkaline > Saline | place: Antarctica: Organic Lake...
CCTGAACTGGCTGAATAGTTACAATCTAGCATATATTTTTAGCTAACGATTAACTAAAGTCAACAGTGAGCTTGTATTGTCAGTCTTTTTAAAAGTATAATTAGTCTTTGCAAGAAAACTCCAAATACTGCGTTATGCTTGTTTTAAATTGCAGTCATCCCGACATTGACAGTCGGGACTCTTGACAATTAAAAGCTTCACAAGCCTTGTCTTTGAATTTTTCTTATCAAAGACTCAAAAATGATTAGTTTTCTTGAGGACACTAATTAGGATGGTAATCAAATAAAATAGTAGGTTAAAATTAAAAATATTTCCAGTTAAGAGTAAATAGTGGGGATAATTTTATTTTGGTGCGCTAAGTTAGAGTGTCAGATTATTAGTGTTCTGTTATTTAGGATAGAGATGCTAAAGATGAACAAGAAATATTCTTTTGTTTATTGTTCCATGTTAGATTGTTTTGACTGAAAAAATAGTTGAGCTGGGCTTTCAGCCCGCTTAGCTACTTATTAGAAACTATACATAACTAATGAAATTAGCATATGTAATCGCCCTGAAAGGGGAGTTTATTTTAACTCAAGGCATCGCCTTGGGTTGAAATACTATATCACCCTAATGCGTCCTATAAGGATAACTATTTTTGATTGCTCACATATAACATTGTCATTCCACTATTCCTGAAATCTATAATTTTTGGGAATAGTAGGATCTCTTTTTTCTTGTCGGCTGATGCTGTGGAATCTAATAAATAAATAAATAAAGAAAAACCGCAATAAAGCAAGCGCATAGCCTGTCCCGAGAAATCTGGAAAAACCTAAAAAAATTATTATGATTGAATAAATAATCATTAAATACTATTCAATTTATAAAAATCGTCTGTTTCTGACCAAACTCTAAATAGGTTTTATTAATTTTTATATTATTTTTGGTAAATAAAAACTACGAAATATGAAACAATTTAACCTTAGTACCTTTTGTTTTTTACTTATTTTTTCAGTACCAACTTTTGCTCAAATTGAAGTGGTCGAAGAAGAAGAAGATTTTAGCGAGTATGCCGATTACGGAACTGACGAATCTGAGAAGCGTTATTGTGGACCAAAAGTTAGTGGATTGAGTCCCGCTAAACTAATTTCAGTTGGTTATGATTTTGCAGGTGCACACGATATTACAGGTGGAGCGATAGGGAATATTTCTCCAGAATCAACAGAAAGAGCAAGTTATTATCAGGGACTTAGAATAGCGGCTAATATTCCAGTATATTCTACCAACGCTCTTCTTATCAACATAGGAGGTAATTATGGCGAGGCAAATTACACATTTGACAATGATAATTTAACGAATCCACTTCATGTTGCCTTAAATGGGGGAATTAAAACTTTAGGAATTAATACAACTATTTTTAAACCTTTCAATGAAAAGCATTTCGCTTTAGGATTTTATGGTGCTGAATATAGTGGGAACTATTCGGCAGATCATCTTCAATCTGCTTCGTTTATTAAGCATTCTTGGGTTGGTATTTTTGGTTGGAAATTTAATGAGCGTTTCCAATTTGGTTTTGGTGCTACGCAATCTTATCGTGCCGGAGAGGTCAATTATTTTCCTATAATAATGTATAATTACACGTCTATAAATGGTAAATGGGGTATAGAAATGCTCGCTCCTGCCCGTGCGCACTTTCGTTACAGATTTAGTTCAAAATCACTTATTTTAGCAGGAATGGATTTAGAAGGTACGAGTTACCACATCTCTAATCGAGATGGTGTTTTTCCTGATAAAGATGAAAATAATGAAATACTTAGCGAAGGATTCAATTATAATTCAAATCAACTTGAATTGCGCCGATCTGAAATTCGTCTGAACGTCAAGTTCGAGCGTGCATTAACTGATTTTATTTGGATTTCTGCTCAGGCTGGTTATGCTATGAATTATAGATCAGATGTTGATAGTGGTGAGTTCTTTAGAGGTTTCTTTAAAGATGACCCATACGTTATGGAAAACAACGTTGCAGGAGTTCCTTACATCCAATTCAGCTTAAATCTGGTAAGTCCTTAATGAGAATAATTTTCTCAGCGTTGGCGTTTTACAAGGTGTCAACTCTGAGTGCAGGACTTTCTTATGTCACAAAAGGGGGGAGGCCTCTTATTTTTCTTCTTAAGGATGCAGCCTTAGGCTACTTTCGCAAATTTATAACGTTATTTTACAAACTCAAAACTATAAAAATAATCTGCTCATTTATTTAGACTGGAAAATTCAATACTATGCATTATTTTTTTTGTGATTAAAATATTCTTTTCAGTCACAATAGAATTAGTGGCTGGTCGGAAACAGACAATTTTTATAAATTATTAAATTTTGAGAATTATTTATTCAATCATAATAATTTTTTAAGGTTTTCATGAGCTTGCTTTGCTGCGGTTTGCTTTTCTTTCTTTAGGAGATGCCGCAGTATTAGCCGACAAGAAAAAAAATTAAATAAAGTCAAAAGAATTAATTTTAAATTTGTTGTGTTTCCGACCAGACACGAATTAGATAAAATGGTGATAGAGGATGCAATTCTGAATGATTAGAAATGTTGAAGATTTGTCAAATTATTCCTTTAAAAGAACAATGTACAATTCTGCCTAATGTCTTAAACTTTAATCAACTTAACCTAACGCCTATATTTTTCCATTGCAGGAAGAATAGAAATCTAAGCTATAAAATTATATTGAATTTGGATTAGAATTATTTACATTTGATTCATGAATATATTAGCAATCTCAGGTTCTGCAAGTACGAAGAGTAGCAATTTCCATCTGTTAAAAGCGATTCAAACACGCTTGGAAGAACAGCACAACATAGCTGTTTATGATTCGCTCGGTCAATTCCCCTTATTTACTCCTCAGCGCTTAATAGAAGGAATTCCTGATATTGTTCAAGAATTCAAACAACAGCTTTTAGATGCAGATGCCGTGATTGTTTCAACTCCAGAATACACACATAATATTCCTGCTGTTTTAAAAAATATGGTAGAATGGTGCACGAATTCTGGGGAGTTTTTAGAAAAAAAAGTTTTACCAATTACTTTTACACCTCATGAACCAAGGGGAGAATATGCGATGAAATCTTTGTTGTTTTCTCTTGTTGCTCTTGATGCACAAATTATTGCGCAACTACCCATCTATAAAACAGACGTGGAAATCAGAGAGAATTTGATTATTCTCTCTGAGGATATTATAGCTCTTTTAGAAGGAGCAATAGAACTATTCTAAAATATAATTTTTACGTTAGTCCATAATATGAGGATTGACTATTGTTTCTTGATTTTTATCAAAACGCACCCAAACTCAATTGTAAAACTATTAAGATATTTCAAATATTGAGCGATGTTGTTGATTTTTACATAACCATAGTATCGCCTAGAGAAATTAATCTATAAGGGAGAATAATATATGTAAACCATGCTAAACTGCTTTATTAACTTCGTTGATCTTGCATGCTCATTTCATGAATTTAATACAGCTTTTTATTCATAAGTGTCTATTTTCAATGGTATTCATGCGCTGTGCCTGTTGAATGTGAACTCACTTTAATAGGTTGGCATTGAATTTTGTAGCTATGGTGTTATTTTTCAATAGGTTAATTACGAAAAGCTGTGTGAAAGTAAATCAAAAGACGCTCAATTTTGAGAAAGTTGTCTTTCTTAAAATTGAGCGGCAACTAGCTTGTAAATAGTATTATACCAAAAATAAAAAATGAGTATTTTGGTGAATCTTCGAGGCTAAAACAATTATTTATTTAATGTTATTTTTTATTGAAAATAATTGCCAACATATAATACTAGGAAGATTTTAAAATAACCCTAAGACAGTATGGATTTTCTTCTTTGTAAATAGCTAAATCTTTATCTTCTATTAAATATTCTAAGTTGAAAAGAGGCTTTAATTTCTCTTCTAAATAACTTTTAGAATATAAATATCTGTAATGCTTATCTCCAATTGCAGATTTGAAAAAAGTAATTGATTTTTTATCATCAGTAATATTCTTTGAAGATCTAGTTTCAATATAGAAAATAAAATTTGATGCTTCATTTCTGATTTTGCTTAGCAATTGGTCTAGTATATCTTCTTTTATTGAATGAATGAAAAAGCGAGCATAGAAAACGTTATAGCCTTTTAAACCAATGTCTAATACACTTTTATTGTAAGTTTTAATTGCTGAATCATTTTGATTTGAACTTAAATCAACTCCTTCGATATCGATTCCGTCATTGTGAAAGTATTTTGTATCTCTTAAATTTCCACATCCTAAATCTACCATTTTGATAGCTCCAAAATCATCATATCTTTTCTTCAAATCGGACAACACAAATCTTGCAAAATCAGATTCCTTTTTGAGGTCTGTATTAGATTTATAAAAGTCGTCCCAATACGATTTGTTTTCAAAATTCATTAGGGAATTGAAATCACTTTCTGATTCACTAAATTTAAAACGCTCTTCAGTTTTAACAGCATTATTTGGAGATTCAGTAATTGACCAATTTTTATCTGGAGTTTGCCAGTTCGGACCATACTGTTGCTTTAAAACATCCTCTGTTTGTGCAGGTATGAAGAACTTATTCCCATTATATGTAGCTTCAGTTAATTCAAAAGGTTCGTAAACATAATCATATTTCAAACTTTCAATTCCATCTATATCTACATAAACAGAGTGATACCATTTCTGTTTCTCCTTATAAAAGAAAAACAGATTGGTTTTAACATCATTCTTTGCTATTTCAACCATAAATCCGTCTTGTAGTTTTCCGAAAAAACGTACAAGAGTGAAGTTAGCTTCATTAATCCTCTGAAACATATCTTTCGAAATTGTTTTCACATTAACAGAAATATCCGTGTTAGAATCGCCAGATATTAAATCATTATCACGGTATAAACCCAATAGTGTTCCGTTTGATAACCAGTATTCTACGCCTAGATCTCTAAAAATTAAATCTAATTCTTTGAGATTGCTTATTGCTTGGCTTTTATTCATTTTATATTCTGTAAGTGAGGATTATTAAGTAAAAAATATTTACTAGGTAAAAAACATAAGCGGCAAATATAATGAAATCTCATTCAGTATTTAAATGCAAACCTAGTCAATACAATAATTGTGTTTCAGTATTTCTTATTCTATGTCGAATTCTTCTTTAAATTTTTGATTTTAGTAGGTAAAGTAAAACTTCCTTTGATTGCTTTTAATGCATAAAGTGTCCAAAGTAATTTCTTAGTTATGAATACAGGGATTTTAGATGGACTAAGTGACTTTGAATAAGGTTTACGTTTATCCTCTGGCGGAGGAATAATGAAATTCTCACCATATAAATTAGAAAGATATTTTTTCGTGTCTCTTGGGGCGAAAAACTTCGTGTCTTCAAATTCAAGTTCTTGTAATGGGAATAAGTCCTCGTAGTTATATGGTTTTACTTCTCTCGAAAAGAACATGTCGTTATAGATATTTTCATAAACATGTTTTTCATTCATAACATCAAGTTCATCAACGTAACTGATGAAATCTTTAAGGTAGCGTTCGCGTTTGAATAAAAAACTTCCTTTTATAAGATGTTCCTGGACTAAATTTTTATTTTTTATTTTGAGTTTCTTCTTTTTATTGAATATATAGGCAAGTAAATTAACCCGATCAACATCGTTTTGAATTGCTTCATTTGTATTTGGAATAGATTTAACTTTCACTAAATCAATTTTAATAGGGTATAAATGATTACTCATTATGCGGGTATCAGCCAAATATTCTGAATAATGTGGAAAGGGTCTGTTTTCGTTGTACAAAATATAATGAGGATATTCAGTAATCACTTCTTCTTTCAATACTTTGATTAATTTACGATACTCACCAACTGGAAAGCACATATCTAAGTCATCATCCCATTCAATAAAACCTTTATTTCTAACAGCTCCCAAAACAGTGCCTGTACAAATCCAGTAAGTGATGTTGTGTTCTCTACATTTCTGATCGATTATTTTTGCCATTTCAAGCAATGCAGATTGTGTTTCATTCAGGTATTTGAATTCCATTTGATTCGAATATTTTTATTTTAGAATTTTATTTCCGTATATAACTTCTAACAACCTTTTAGCAAGAACTTCATTGCCTGCTTCAGAAAAATGAATACCATCTGGAAAATGTTCTTCAGCTGTTAAATCATCCAGATTAACATATGATGCTTCATTTTCCTCGCAAATTGATTGAATTATACGGTTAAATTTAGCATAATTTTTATGTGTTCCAGGAATCATTTTTTCAACGCGTTCACTCGGTAAATTTATTGATACACAAATCACTTTTCCGTTTGTATTGTGCTGTATTTCATGAATTAATTTGCTGTATTCTTGCTTAAATACTTTTGAAGTTGTCCATGCACGTTTTCCTCTCAACTTCACTAAAAACCTCATGTTAGGCCTAATTATATAAAGATGAAATGCCTTCATCGCTTTGATCAAGAAACCTCTTTTATTAGAGAAGAGAAAATCGGCAAACCACCTTGGTATTTCGCGTGTTGCAGCATCCGAACTACCAAGGTTTATAATATATAAATCCCCGTAATTGTTTATGATTTGTGGGTAAATCTTATGTAAATCATACACCGTAGCTCTGGTAAAAGCTAAGTTGTTTACTTGAGTAATTTCGTCTTGCTTTCCTTCGTTAAGCGTTTTCTCCAAAATCTGGCCATAATTTTTACTCGTTAAATTGTTGTGCGGACGATTGCGCAAAGCAACGGAATTTCCCACTATTACAATTTTCTGAATTTTCATTTTATGCTTTATTTTAGAATTTTAGCGCTGTATTTATCGATAAATCTATTAATTTCTATTGATATACTAAGTTTGTAGACCACAAAAATAAACAATATTATAAATCCACCTGAAATCAGTAACGAAAGTAAAATTGATTTAAAAATTTCAGGAAAAAGTAGAGGCATAAATATCGCCAACAAAAGGAAAAGACTTATTATAATTAATGGCCAGGTAAATGGATGAATTTTGTATTTGATAGCTACAAAAAGTGTTTTTAATATATTGAATACCAACATTGAAATGGCCGTAGATAAAGCTGCCCCTACGATATCAAATGAATTAATTAAGTAATAATTCAAAATGACATTGGAAATTGCTAAAATGAAGATAAATAATGTGTTTACCCTAAAGTATTTTGAGTAGGAGATGATAGAGAAATTTATACTCGTTACCATGTCAATAACTTTTGTCAACGCCAATAGTAAAAACACAGTTTTATACATTATTAAGTCTTCTCCATTGGTCATTACCACGAAAAAAGTTTCGATATTCAACCAGATCAAAGCAAATAATAAAATTCCAACGACATATAAATTTGCTGATGAAGCTTTATACAACTTACGTATTTCGTCCATTTTGTTGTCGTCGAATGCTTTTGAAATCATTGGCGCAGTAATTTGAAAAACTGCTTTCGTTGGAATTTCAATCACTACAGATAAGAAAAGGAAGATACTGTAATAACCAACCTTTGTGCTAGAAAGAAGCAAACCAATCATCACAATATCAATTTTATAAACAAGAATATTCCCAACATGATTCATTGCGCCGTATAGCATATAGCGTAACATTTCAGCATGTTTTTTTCGCTTAACTCTCCTCAGAATTCCTGACTTAAAATCTAATCCATTTAATGATTTTAAGTAGAGCATCAATGCAATAACAATAACGGCATGATATATAACAAGTAACCATCCAGCAATAGTGTAATTGATGAGTGAGAAATAACTCAGAAGAATAATTCCAGGAACGATTATTTTTAAACTAAAATTGGAGATAATATCAGGATAAACTATTCGTCCAAAGTTGAAGCTGTGTGCACGCAATACGGCAATAAAAACGATTAGAACTCCCAATGGTAAAATGATGAAGAGGTTCTCATTAATTTTACTCACATCGAAACCTCCAAATTCAAGTATTGAAGATAAAGGAGCTTTAAAAAGAAATAAAAGCCCAGAGATGACAATGATGTTGATTGCGCTATAGATGAATAGCAGAGATACAAAACCCTTCGTTTTTGTACTCTCAAAATAAGGAAAATATTTATTTACTAATGCATGACTTCCCAATGAAAAGAATGCACTTAATAGAATAGCGGTAGATAAACTAAATTGAATTTCTCCGTAAAGTTGCCAATCCAGTGGATAAATGAACATCGTACTTAACCCCCCGATAAGGATGCCCAAGTAATTTACGATGGAGTTCTTTAAACTTTGTCTCTGTACGATTCCCACTTTTATGTCAATGTTTTATCAACCGATACAAAAATATGAATAATGAAGACTATTCCAAAAGATAAAAGTCTACCAGCTCTTATTCAATTTATTATTCACTTTTTCCTTGCTCCGCAGTTTCACTTCGCTATATCGATACTATCGGCGCACTGTAATTGAGCTGTTTTGCTAATTCTTCAGTATAGTAAAAAATATCTTCTTTTGATTTCCCAATTCATCCAATACTGTCAATAAATGTTGCCCTTCTTTAGGAATGTACTTTATACTGTGTTGACCTTTTGTTTCTCCCAAATATTGATTGTCTACATGCCAAAATAAAGTTGCTGAATTGTCGGGATGGGAAGCTTCAAAGATAATGCCTTTTGAAATCCCACCTAAATCTATTGTCCCAATCATTTTACTATTGTGGTCGGGGTAAATGATGGAAAATGTGATGTCTTCCGCTAGGTCTTCACAATCTGGATGGAATGGTGGAAGCGATTTGTAATTTGGATGAACGTTTTTATAAAAATAGGCTTGTAATGGTGGTAAGACAAATTGAGAAACTATTCTTACCCTAACATCTTGCGCACAACTTTTGTTATAACGAAATTTTTCTATTTTATCCGTCAAGAAAACTTCATGGAAATTACACGAAGGACCCCGCAAAGCCATTTGGTGCACTTGAACAGTATCTATTTTTGTACAATTAATTGTATTTCTGTGTCCGCTTTCTTTACAAATACTCATTTTAACGAGCTCATCATAAGGTGGAATGAACCAGCTTCTTTCTGAAGTTAAATTAGAGAAAACATCAAACATGATTGGTCCAGCAGCGGTAGTTCCAATAATTCCCGGTCGACCTTCGCCAGTTGCATTTCCTACCCAAACTGCTACAACATAATCAGGCGTGCAGCCAATTGCCCAAGCATCTCTATTTCCATAACTCGTTCCTGTTTTCCATGCTATTTTCTTAGAGGAAGAATATTGCTCCCAAGACGCATCCATAAATGGACGATTCACGCTCAGCAACGCTTCAAATGTTTCATAAATTGATCCTGCATCAAATTTTGAAGTTGTTCTTGTGATTTCTGCTCTGCTCTCCCTCATCCTCTTCCTTTTACTCTCACTCTCGCTCTGATTTTTTTTTGAGAAAAAAAGCTCAGCGTCATTCCAAGTATTGGAGTTGTATTTATTTTCAACGTTGTAATAATTCAAAGTTTTCGCCATACCCGAATAAGCATTGGCAACATCCCAAAGTGAAGTTTCTGCTCCTCCTAAGATTAAGGACAACCCATAATGCTGAGCACTTTTCGAAACATGCGTTTGTCCAATCGAACGTAACTTATGCAGAAATTTATCAATGCCATATTGTTGAAGTAAGTATACTGCTGGAACGTTTAAAGACTGGGCCAAGGCATCTCCAGCTTTTACTGCGCCTTCATTCTTTTTATCATAATTTTTAGGTGAAAAGTGATCAAAATTCATAGGAACATCTGGAATCAATTGATTATTGTGAATCATTCCTTCTTGTGTCATTGCAGTATAAAGAAATGGCTTCAAAATACTTCCTGAACTTCTTGGAGCACGAACAATATCGACGTATTTCTGATGTTTGTTCTCTGTCGCCGAATTTCCTATGTAAGTGACCACTTCATTCGTCTTAACATCAATCACGAGTAATGCAGCGTTGTGAATAAAATTCTGATTTAGATGCCTTTGATGACGCGCTAAAATGGCTGTCAACTTTTCTTGTTTGCTATCATCTAAAGTTGTGGTAATACGTTGACCTTTTCTGCCAGATGATATTGCATTATCCAATAGGTGAGGTGCAAGGGAAGGCAATGTCTTTGGCGCTCCGATTAAAGGTTCATCCAATGACAATTCATAAGTTATCGCATCGATTTTGCCATGTTCATATAAGCTAGCAAGAACTTTATTGCGTTTTTCGAGAAGAATTCTCCTATTTTTCCCAGGGTAAACTAATCCTGGAGCATTGGGAAGAACAGCTAAAGTTGCTGCTTGTGACCAAGATAAATCATGAGGATTTAATCCATAGTATCGCCAAGAAGCAGCTTCCAATCCAACAACGTTTCCACCAAAAGGTGCATGAGAGGCGTAAATAGTAAGTATTTCTTCTTTACTGTAAACCGTTTCCATGCGAAAAGCCCAAATGGCTTCTATGAATTTATTGTAGAAAGTTCTTTTGCTACCTCTCGCCATTCTTGCAATCTGCATAGTGATGGTGCTACCGCCACTGACCACTCTTTTTGCTTTGATATTACTTAAAGCGGCTCTACCAATCGCTCTAAAACTTACTCCAGTATGTGCATAAAAATCATGGTCTTCAAATGCAATAATTGCTTCGTTAAATTTAACAGGTGTACTGTCCATTTCTGGGAAACGCCATTGCCCATCTTCCGCAATTCTAGCGTTCATTAATCTTCCGTTTTTACTCAATAGAATAGTGGAAGTAGGACTGTCAAATAGAGGAGTCGGTAAGCACCCCAGAAAGTAAACTATAAATGCAAATATCGCAAAGTAAGTTAACTTTCTGGGTGCAAAATAAAAGTGATATTTACCTATTTTTACTCGCACAATTACCTTCCACCAGGGGGAACAACTTTCACGATTCCCCCTTTCTTCAAGGCAGAAATCGTAGCGTCATACATCGCTTCAACATGAACTGCTGGCATATAATATGCTCCAACATAAGCTGCATGAAGATTGATCTTTATCGTCTTGCTTTTGTTCTTGCGTAAATCGAAGTAAGTATAAACCCTATCATCACGAATATCTTGATAATTATAAAGGTTTCCTTCATTTCCAGAATAATTCATATCCATTCGTTGATTGTGAATCTCCCAACCACTAGGGAAAATTTGAGACAAGGCAAGCTCTTCATAATTTCCACGCATACCTGGATTAGAAACGGTTACCTCAACGGTGAAGTCTGTTCCTTGTTCGATGTTTTCAATATTGATGACTTCATTCGCTGTGTTGCGGTATACAACATCCATGTAAATATTCTCTGATTTTGAAACTTCATTTCCTGCCAATGGAATACCAGTTGCAATTAAACGAACGAATAAATAACTGTCCGTCGCGTTTTTTACATCAATTTTGGCCGTTTTCTGATTTCCACTGACTTTCAAGTCAATCAATTCAATTGCTTTCGAGCTGGTAACATCCACCGTTTTACCTTTGTAAGTATAAGAAGCCTTTATTCCATCTTTAGGTTTATTGTTCTCCGTGAAAAGCGCAATCGCCATTAATGAATAAGCGGTCGTTTGCGTACTCATCCATCTGTCTTGACTCAACGTTTCAGAAAGTTCTCTCACCAAAGGAGCGGCTTTAGATTTTTCTCCCATTAAAGTCAATGTTTCAATAATCATCGCATGATCTCGGTGATTATTACCATAAGTGTAACTCAACTCCGTATAAGGCGTAATACGCGTAGACTTATCTTTAACAATACTTTTAGCGACCTCACTTTTACCTATAATTTGGTAAGCTGCAGCGAGTCTCCAAGCAGCTTGAACAGATAAATCATTTTGAGAGCGCAATTTATTCATAGCACTCAATATGGGTTCACCCGCTAATGCCAAAGTGTATAAGCGATAAGCTTGTGGTAAATCAGAATTTCTATAATCATTATGGTTACGAGGGCTCCATTTTTTTGCTTGATTTTTCTGATAGTTGATCCATTTTTCTTTCATGCCATAAGGTAGCGCATAACCCTTCTTCTCAGCCTCTAAGATAAAGTGTCCAGCATAAGTAGTTCCCCAATCGCTTGAAGTTCCATTGCCTTGCCAGAATGCGAAACCTCCATCATTTAATTGATGTCTTTGAATTTTATTAATCACTGAGCGTATATTATTATCAATACGCGTTTTAGCGGATGCATCAATATTCATCAAATTAGCCAGATACAACTGCGGGAATGCCCCCGAAGTTTTTTGTTCCAAACATCCATGTGGATAACGAATCAAATAACCCAATCGTTTTTCTAAATTAATAGGAGGAATGGATGACAATTCCAATTTCGCAGAATTACTGTTGTCCATTCCTGGTAAAGTGATGCTATTCGTCCAACTGCCATTTCCATCTATTTCTCCTTCGTTATAAACTGTTACTGGAAGATTCGGTTGACGTACTTCAAGGTCAATCACATGTGTAGATTTTTCACTTCCGCTGGTTGCAATCACCTCAACTTTTGCAGCTCCAGTAATTGTTCCAACTTCCAGATTGAAATAAACAACTTGATCACCTACATTATCGAACTTGATTTGTTTTTGTGGAGAGCCAATCACCTTCACCAAACTATTTGTTTTGACTTGCAAGCTTACATTTTTCACTTTTTTGTCCATCGCAAAAACGTTAATTGGTAATTGAACCTTTTCTTTAGGTCCTAGAACACGAGGTAAGGTTGCCAAAACCATTAAAGGCTTTTTCACAGGTGTAGTTTTCTCAGCATTTCCATAAGCACCATCTTGCCCTGCAACAACCATTGTTCTCACAGAACCAATATAATTTGGAACACTGATTTTATGTTTGGCAGAACCACCTCTTTCCAATGTGAATGGACCTATAAATCTTACCATTGGTTTGAAACGGATAGGGCTATCATCTCCTGGATTGATGCTCTGATCTCCTCCGATTGTCAGTATGTTTTCAACTTTTGCCCCATAAGCGCCAATCACATGATCGAATAAATCCCAAGTTTGAACACCTAATGCTTCTCGAGCATAGAAGTGATTCCAAGGATTTGGTGTTTTGAATCTTGTTAAATCCAACAATCCTTCGTCTACCACTGCAATCGTATAGGTCATTGCGTGCCTGTTTTTCTCACTTACTTCAATAGTAAATGAGGATTCTGGAGCCAATTCATCTGGCATTTTAATTTGAGGTTCAAGAATCGTTTGTGGGTCTTTTACCATTATTGGAACAACACCATACATTCTGATTGGAGCGTCATTTTTCGCTTGTTTATGCTGTTGTAAGAATGTAATATGAACATAACAATTTGGCGCTAAATCAGGCGTTATAGGTAATTCAAAAGAAGTTTCACTTGCAGTTGTTTCAATCCAAAAAGCATCGATTACTTTTTCACCATTTTCAATACTGATTAAAGCCCTACCATTTTCGGCAGAAGGGAAGCTTAATTTCGCTTTTTCTCCTGTTGAATATTCTTCCTTATCAGCTGAGAAAACCAACATATTTGCTCCGTCTGGAGTTGCTCGACCAGCTCTTGACATCCAGTTTGGCCAATCAAAATAAGTCATGATTCCTGTTGAATGTCCACTCTCTACATCTGTCACTTTGATGAGGTAACGTCCCCAATCATATTTTTCAATTTTAGTAGATGATTCACCATCACCACTGGTATTGGTAGTAATCGTTTCGCTAGAAATGGGAATGACATTATTTCTGTTGACATAACTTGCTACATTATTGGAACCACTTTCCCACCACCAGCTCCATTCAATTCTGTAGACTTCAACTTGTAGTTTTCTATTCCCTTGTCTAATTCCGTTTTTATCTACTGAAACTAAAGGAAAGTTATATGTTGTATCGGTTTGTAAAGCACCGTTTCTATTAATTTCTGGTGATTGAATTCCTGCGAAATAATCGTAAGGTGCAAAGTTTACAGCCATTTGGTCTGTGCTGAAATCTCCTCCTCGTTCAAAAGCACGTGTTTTAAAAATAGCTTTTAACATTCCTGGAGCTTGGTCCTGAACTTCTATTTTCTGATTAAAGGACAATTTTCCTTCATCACTTAACGTCTTTTCTAAGAATTTTTCCTCTGTGGAATAAAACGATTTACTTGGATCGTCAAAAGTATAGTTTTTGAAAGCTTTGAATGTCGTTGCAGTTGGAACAAACTTCAAAGAAATGTCAGTTTTTAATTTTTTTGCAGGAGCTCCATGTAACCATTTTACAGTTAAATCCCCTTTCACAAAAGGTTCAGAGGCACAGATCAGTTCGTTATTCAACTTTAAGTTGATTTTTAGTCTGTTCGGTTTAATGGTTTCTACTTTAATTGTTTCGTAGAAAGTTGCTCCACCGACTTCGACTTTAGCACTCCAATTTCCTGTAGGTGCGTCTGAATTCGTTGGTGTTGTAAAATTGTAAAAGCCATTTATTGATTCTTTGCGGACTTCTCTCTTTACGAGTTGACCACGCGCATTGTGTAATTCAAAGATAACAGGGTGACCCTCTGGAATCATTCTGTCTTGGTCTTCTAAAATAAAGTTCAAGAATAATGTATCTCCCGGACGCCAAACACCACGTTCACCGTAGATATATCCTTTTATTCCTTCCTGAATGGTAGCTCCATCGATATCAAAACGACTTAAAGGCAAAGCGTTTCCATTTCCTAGGCGCAAATATCCTTTTTGATTATTGTGTTCAACAACAATAAAAAATGGCGTTCCTTTTAACGTATTTGTTTTCGCAATTCCGTTTCGATCCGTTCTTTCTTGGGTTATAACTTGTTGTTGATAGTTGTAAAACTTCACTGTAGCTTCTTGAATAGGCAATGCACTTATAATATTTGTTACCGCAACCAATGTTTTGCCATTCGTTCCTGTTTTTGCAATAATTCCAATATCTGAAGCATAAATATTTTTAACTACGCTTTTATTTCTGTAGAATGAATAGGAGCAAGGATCTTCTTGTAAACGGTAATTATATCCATCGAAATAGTCATAATCGTAGTAGTCATGACTCCAATCATTGATATAATCCCAGTCTCCAGCCTCTGCATAGTTTTTTTCATCCCAATCTGTTTCATCTCTTTGGATATTTTCCTCTACAACTCCTGCACATGGGTAAACAGAATGGTGTTTTCTAAATCCAATCTCTATTCTGTAAATAGCACCCTGATCAACTTTAATGTATTCTGATAAATCTAAATTAAATCGGTTCCATTTTCCCAAATCAAGCGGTTTCTCTTCGGCTAAATAAATCGTTTTTTTGCGAATAACACGACCAACACGTTTTAATTCATCACTTCCATCATAATCATTATTTTGGAAGAATTGAGCAACATTACTTTCAAAAATCTTAATGATGCGAATGTCTACTGCTTTGATATTTACTGCTTCAAAAGGAAACATCATGTTGTTGTTTGAAGGCAAAATACTTCCTTTACCAACCAAACGAACAGCAGGTTTTATAGCTTTAAAGTCAATAGAAATATTTTCTGTTTTATTGAATTGGTATCCTTTTGCATTTTGAATCGCTTCATTTAAAACTAAAGTATGCGTTCCTTGTAATCTATTGGTTGGATAAATTCGTAATTCATTTGTTGAAATGGATGTTTTGATCTCATTTCCACCACGAATTTCAACCAATCCTTTTAAATTTTGATTGGTTAGTAATGGATCCGAAAAGCGCAGCAATACATATTGCTCTGGATATTGAATAACTATTGTTCCGATTACTTTAAATTCTCCCATTGCTGGAACTTCATGCTGAATTTCTTGTTCCTGTTTATCACCTTGTGGATAGATGTTCCAAACAACTTTTACTTGTCCAGTTTTGTTTTTTCTATGAATACTGTCAACAACTAAACTATATAGTCTTTCGTTTCCCTGCTTTGTCCATTTTGCTTTCTTAATTTCTCCATTAAAGCTTACTTTAAAATTTTCATTTAATGTTTTAGTGGAAATTACATCTGCGGTAATTGCAGTTCCTAAAAACTGATACCATTCCATAGATTCACTTGAATAACTTTTTAGTCCATCTACATCAAAATTGATGGCTTGTTTGATAATGCTAAAAGGAAATTTAAAAGTTTTTAAATCTTCAGAAACTTCACTTACTTTACCCAAATCAAATTCAACCCAATACGTAACTCCTGAAGTGAAATTTTCTTCAGGAATAAATTCAATCGTATATTGATCTTTCCAAACTGTTTTTCCTTTAACAGATGGAGAAATCGTAATGAATTCATCTTTTATAACTTGATTCAGCTTGATTTTTTTTGAATAAGCTGCTGTCAATTGAATTTTAATCGGAGCAGCAGCCGAGATAACACCAGAAGTGAAAGAACTAATATGTTTCTGAAATTCAGGATTGACTTGAAAATCTTCTGGGTCATCTTTACTGCAACCGAATAGAAATGAGGTTATTGTTATAAAAAATAGAAAACGGAGTTGAATAAGATGTTTAGTCATATTGATAATTTAAAACCATATTGAGAAAAGTCTAGCTTATCTAACCTAAAACGAGCTTAGACGCCATTAAACTAATGAGAATATAGGGGAGAGCAGTGAATTAGAAGTCGGAACTTATCAACAAAAAATGTAGATTTGTTTATAAGATGAATGAATTATGAGTAATCAAAGAGACAAAAGAATTGAATGGAATGACTTTGAGAAAATCGAAATACGTGTTGGAACAATTCTTACCGCTGAAAATTTTGAAGAAGTTAGAAATCCCGCCTATAAAATGACCATAGATTTTGGAGAGTTTGGAATAAGAAAAACATCCGCACAAATAACGCAATTATACAAAGCAGAAGAACTTGTTGGAAAGCAAATTATTGCTGTTATGAATTTCTCATCCAAACAAATCGCCAATATCATGAGTGAATGTTTGGTTTTGGGTGGAGTGGAAGAGGCATCAAAAGTTATTTTGATTCAACCGGAACGTGGAGTTAAGAATGGCACGAGGGTTAATTGAGAATTGATGATTGACAATTATGAATTTAAAATTGAGGTTCTACCATAATTACAAATTACGAATGAAAGAATTACGAATTAACAAATGTAGATGCTTTTTTGCAAGCAAAAAAGAGCGGGGAACTTGAACTGGATTAGATTCAACGGTATTGATAAGCAATTAAATCCTAAACCTAATTCATAATTCGTAATTAAAAAATTCGTAATTGATTTACTTCACCTTAAACTCACTCGTCTTATGGAAAGTAATCTCAGGATAATCTCTTTCTGCCATTTCTAACAAGAATGAAGTTTCTGCTAAGAATACATAGTTACCACCTTTGTCTTTTGCGATACTTCCCACCTTAGCTCTCATAAATTTCTCAATTTCTTCTGGTTTATCTGAAGTAATCCAACATGCTTTGTGGTAATTCATAGGTGTAAATGAACATTTAGCTCCATATTCGTTTAATAAACGGTAAAGAATAACTTCAAACTGAAGCTGTCCAACAGTACCTATAACCTTTCTGCTCCCAGGTTCTTGAATAAACATTTGAGCGACTCCTTCATCCATTAATTGGCGAATACCTTTCTCTAATTGTTTAGATTTCATTGGATCATCATTACGCAATTCTTGGAAAAATTCTGGAGAGAATGATGGAATACCAACATAATTAAAATCTTTTCCTTCTGTAAGTGTATCTCCAATTTTAAAGTTATTTGAGTCATATAACCCAATTACATCTCCAGGGTAAGCTTCATCCACAATACTTTTATCTTGCGCCATAAAAGAAGTTGGATTCGCAAATTTCATTTTTTTATTATTACGAATGTGCTTATAGAATGTGTTTCTTTCAAATTTCCCCGAAACTATACGTAAAAAGGCAATTCTATCTCTGTGATTCGGATCTAAGTTGGCGTGAATTTTAAATACAAAACCAGAAAATTTCGAGTCATTCGGTTCAACAAAATTATGGTCGGTATCTCTTCCTCTTGGAGCAGGAGAAATTTCAACGAAAGCTTCAAGTAATTCTCGTACACCAAAGTTATTTACTGCACTTCCGAAGAATACAGGTGCAACTTTTCCGCTTAAATAATCTTCTTGATTAAACGGATCATATACTCCATTAACTAATTCAACTTCTTCGCGTAATTCATTGGCTGCTTTATCACCGATGATTTCATCCAGTTGCGGATTCTTCAGGTCATCAAACTTTACAAGTTCATCACTAATTCCAGTTTTGTTGGCATGAAAAAGACTTAATTCACTCTTATATATGTTATAAACCCCTTTGAATTCATCTCCCATTCCAATTGGCCAAGCAAGCGGCCGAACACCAATGCCTAATTTCGATTCAATATCATCCAATACATCAAAAGCATCCATTCCATATCTATCCATTTTATTAATGAAAACGATTACAGGAGTATTCCGCATACGACAAACCTCCATCAATTTCTCGGTTTGACTTTCCACACCGCTGGCATTGTCAATCACCAAAATCACACTATCGACTGCAGTAAGCGTTCGGTAGGTATCTTCGGCGAAATCTTTGTGACCAGGAGTATCCAAAATATTTATGTGCTTACCTTTATAGTCAAAAGCCATTACGGAAGTAGCGACAGAAATCCCACGTTGCTTCTCAATTTCCATGAAATCGGAAGTCGCTGTTTTCTTAATTTTGTTGCTTTTAACCGCTCCAGCAGTCTGAATTGCCCCACCAAAAAGTAAGAGTTTTTCAGTCAGCGTAGTCTTTCCAGCATCAGGGTGAGCGATAATTCCAAACGTGCGTCTCTTTTCTATCTCTTTTTGATTTGTCATAAATATCGGGGCATTAGTCGAATACTTGAAAATGGTATTCGCATTTGAACGCAAATGTAGTGACAATTTATTATTTTTGCTTCCCTGATGCAAAATAAAAAACCTCTTCAAACGATTGCGTTGCTTAGTGTAATGGTACTTTTTTTTGGCTTTACGAACGATAATACACTTGGAAATTCCAATGTTGTAAATCAAGGTTCTCAAAATCAAGAGCAGGTAAGTAACAGTAAAGGAAAATCTTCTACGAATAATTATTGGGAACAATATGTTCATTCTAATTATGAAGGCTTGAGTGATACCACTTTAACATATGAGGCATTTTATAATGGATTAAAAGGTTATTATACGCTAAAAGAAAAAGGTGCATTGAAACAAGAAGGTATTTTAACCATTGTTGATTTTACACAACATTCATCTAAAGAGAGAATGTATATTATAGACATAAATACTTTTGAAATCATTAAAAAATCTTTGTGTGCTCATGGAAAGAATACTGGAGCAGCAATGGCAACAAAGTTTTCTAATAAGAATGGAAGTTTACAAAGTAGTTTAGGTTTTTTCTTAACAGCGGAAACATATTCTGGTAAGTTTGACTATGCGATGCGTTTAGATGGTTTAGAGAAAGCAAATTCGCATGCACGTGAGCGAGGTATAGTTGTTCACGGTGCAAATTATGCAACAACTAAGTTTTTGGAACGTAATGGAGGAGTACTGGGTAGAAGTTATGGATGTCCAGCCTTGCCAAAAGAAGATGCAACAGAAATTATTGATGAGATAAAGGAGGGAAGTTGTTTCTTTATCTATTCCAATGATTTGAATTACTTGGAGAGTTCTGAGGTGATCAATCAAACAAGTTTTTTATCATTTTTTGAAGCTTAAAAGAAACCTAAGCCTGTATTATTAACTCCGTTGAGCTCGCAGGCTCGGTTCATGAATTTAATTTTATGCAGCTTTTTATTCATAAGTGTCTATTTTCAATGGTATTTCCCGATTTCTCGGGACAGGCTATGCGCTCACTTTGTTCGGTTGGCATCGGACTTTGCAGACATAGTATTCTATTTCAATAAGTGCGTAACGCAGAAGCTGTATGAAAGTAAATCAAAAAACACTCAATTTTAAAGAAGTTTTCTTCTTTAAAATATTGATGTAAATTATTGTTCTATAATGTGTTATAATATTTTTGAGTGTTTTGATGAATAATACAGGTAAGAGAAGTTAAGCATGATATTGGCGCTTAAACTTCATGAGCTCTTTCATTTATTTTACTTTTTCACCTGCTTAAATGCCCTTTATGAAAACTAAATTCATTTTTTTATTGAGTCTAAAAAAATGAATACAAAGTAATAAATTAACGTTAATCACAGTGTTAGTAGGGTTTGTAATGTTTTTAAATGTTGGTTTTTAGGAACTTCAAATGTTAAATTTTAATCCTATTATGAATTAATATTTGTTTTTCCTTGCATTGTCGGAAGTGAAGGACTATCTTTGTGCTTTATATTTTTAATTATTTTATTATGCCACAAGGAACAGTTAAGTTTTTTAACACAGAGAAAGGATTCGGTTTTATCGTACCGGAAGATGGAAATGACGTTTTCGTTCACGCGAACGGATTAATCGACGAAATTCGTGAAGACGATAAAGTTGAGTTCGACATCGAAGAGGGAAGAAAAGGATTAAACGCTGTTAACGTAAAAGTTATCGGTTAATTATAATTTGCTTTAAGTACTCTAAAGGGCTATCGAAATTCGATAGCCCTTTATTTTTTTACCGAAATTTTGCTGTACAATCTAACTGTATGCATCTAATTTCAATAGCAATTAATATGCTGTTTTATATTGTTCTATTTGACAACTAAAAGACGCGTTTGATGTTTAATACTTTTTTATTTAAAATCATTCTAATTAAGAGGATTAAAGTCTTATATTTGTTTTCATGAAAGTCATAATAGCAGATAGCAACGATATTGTACGTATAGGTTTACGCTCAATCTTAGCTTCTGATTCAATTGTAGATATTGTAGCAGAGGCAGTTACCAGTGAACAGCTTCTCGGCCAATTGAAATCTTTTGAAGCGAACGTTGTTTTATTGGATTATACCGCTCCTGGTTTTTCAATTGATGTAATTCCTAAGGCTTTGAATATCAATAAAAAAATCAAAATTGTAGCAATTACACCAGAACAAAATCCATCAGTAATTTTAGATGCATTAAGATCTGGAGTAACAAGTTACATCAAAAAAGATTGTGATATCCCTGAAATATTGGCTTCTGTAAGAGAAACAGCTGGAGGTAATAAATTCTTCTGTGGACAAATTCTAGATTCAATTCGCCGCTCTTCAATTGACATTGATGACCTTAGTAATGAAAAATTCTCATGTGAACCAGTATTGCTTTCAGAAAGAGAATTAGAAATCATTAAGCACATTGCAGAAGGTAATACCAACACACAGATTGCTGATTTTCTTTGCTTGAGCCCACATACCGTAACAACGCACAGAAAAAACATTATGGCAAAACTGGGGACTAGAAATACCGCTGGAATTGTAATGTACGCTGTGAAATCAAATATTGTAAGCCCAAATAAATTTTTGTTTACAAGAGACGCTCAGTAGTAACAGTATAGAGTGTGAGTAGGGAGTATTGAGATGCTTAAGCTTGTAATGTTAAAACCTAATAGTTAATCTATTTATCCAACTCAAAGTTCATTTTATTCGTTAATTAGTGTCCGCAAGAAAACTAATCATTTTTAGGTCTTTGATAAGAGAACTTCAAAGACAAGGCTTGTTAAGTTTTTAATTGTCAAGAGTCCCGACTGTCAATGTCGGGATGACTGCAATTTAAAACAAGCATAACGCAGTATTTGGAGTTTTCTTGCAAAAACTAATTATCTAATTAGAATAATAACAATTGAAAACAGATGATAAGTTGATAGTAAATTAATTATTATTTTTCACAACTCATCATAATCAATTCCATCAAAATTCCCTGAACTCATCATTAAAAGCACCATGTTATCCGTGCTTTCTTTTTCAATAAAACGCAAGACATTTTCTGTTTCGGTTTCTACATGAATATTTTTCCCGAAAGCTTCGTAAACGTCTTTTTTGGTGATTGGATCTAGTTTTTTGTGTTTGACAACGTCAGGACTAAAGTAAACCAACGCTTTGTCAGCAGCTTTCATAGCATCTTTATACTGTGGTAAGAAATTCTTCTTTAATGAAGAAAAAGTATGCAATTCCATACAAGCCACTAGTCTTCTGTCGGGATATTGTTCTTTTACCGCTGATGTTGTTGCTTTTAATTTACTGGGTGAATGCGCGAAATCTTTATAAACTATTCTTTCAGGTGTTTCATTGATTTTCTCTAGTCTTTTCCCAGCGCCAGTGAAATCTTTCATTGCTGTTAAAAAATCAGTTGGTGCAATTCCTAATGCAGCAACAACATTTAATGCGCCATATAGATTTTGTAAATTATGTGCTCCAAATATTTTTAAAGAGAATTTTTGATTTTCATAGTGAAAGATTGTTCCTTCTTCATTCACATCATATTCTGGTGTAGCATAAGGCACAATCTTCAGTCTGTCTATTTGTTTGAGCGCAACCTTTTCTGTGTCGGCATCTTCTTCATTATAGATCAATATTCCATCGTCTTTTATGACATTACAAAAAATATCAAATTGGTCAACGTAATTTTCATAAGTAGGAAAAACATTAATGTGATCCCAAGCAATTCCGCTAATTAAAGCAATATGTGGTTTGTATAAATGAAATTTTGGTCTTCTATCAATAGGCGAACTCAAATATTCATCTCCTTCTAGAATAATAACATCATTTTCCTCTGTGATTTTAACCATGCAATCGTATCCTTCGAGTTGTGCACCCACCATATAATCTACTGGGAAATCCAACACCTGTAATGCGTGTAAAATCATTGAAGTAATTGTCGTTTTTCCATGAGATCCGCCAATTACAACTCTTTTCTTATTCTTTGATTGCTCATAAATATATTCAGGATAAGAGAAGATCTGTAAACCTAATTCTTTGGCTTTTGCTAATTCTGGATTGTCAGCTCTTGCATGCATTCCTAAAATTACAGCGTCTAATTCTTCTGTTATGAATTCAGCGTTCCATCCAATCTGCTCAGGAAGAATTCCTTCTTTCTTTAATCGCTCTTTTGAAGGTTCGAAAATTTCATCATCTGAACCCGTAACAACGAATCCTTCTCTTGATAATGCGATAGCTAAATTGTGCATAGCACTTCCTCCAATGGCGATAAAATGAACTTTCATGAAATATATTTTGAACGTTAAAATTAAGAATCTTTTAAAATAATCGAAGGTGGAGAGTGTATTTCTTATAAATTAACGTTTTCTGATATCAATTCATTACTATACGTTTGAAAGTGATATAAAATAAAATTAACCCTAAAGCCAACCTCTAATAATAATAACCTTATTAATTCTTATCTTTTAACCATTTTCTTTGTTGCTACAGGTTTTCCATCTGCTATTAAAGAATCTTTTTCATTCAATTGACCTTGTTTCACAAAACACATTTCTATTAACTTTCTTGTGTTTATCCGAAATTTATAGTCGCTAAAACCCATATTTTAGTAATTTTACCGCATGAAGAAACGTCTCTTTTTTCAATGTACTTATGATGGTACAGATTATTCGGGTTGGCAAAAGCAACTAGTTGTTCAAACTATTCAAGGTGTAATTGAAGAGAAACTGTCCATGTTATTTGGAAATAAAGCGATTGATATTGTGGGTTGCGGTCGAACAGATGCTGGGGTTCATGCAAAACAATCTTATTTTCATGTGGATTTAGCGCCTACGTTTTCAAATGAGCAATTACAATATAAATTAAATAATATGCTTCCTTTGGCAATCGCTATTAACGAAATTATTGAGGTCGATCCTGAAGCTCATGCGCGTTTCGATGCTACCAAAAGAACATATCATTACTTCATTCATCAAAAGAAGTTGCCTTTCCGTCAAAATGACAGTTGGTTTTACCCATCAAAAGTATCTATTGAGAAAATGAATGAAGCAGCCACTTTCTTATTGGGTAGACAAGATTTTACTTCTTTCTCCAAGTTACATACAGATGTTAATAATAATTTCTGCGCTATTTACAATGCAGAATGGAAGTTTGTTGGAGATCAATTAAGATTCGAAATCAGTGCGAATAGGTTTTTGCGAAATATGGTTCGCGCAATCGTAGGGACGTTGATTGAAGTTGGAAAAGGAAACATACCGCCAGAAGCTGTCAAAGAAATTATTGCTTTAGAAAATAGAGGGCAAGCAGGTTTTTCTGTTCCGGCCAAAGGATTATTCTTACAAAGTATAGAATATCCTTATATTTGCGACATTACTAAAGAAACTTAATACGAGTTTAATTAGCATTTTATCGATTTAAACAGCTCATATCAATATATTTACCCTATGAAAATACTATTATTGGGAAGCTTCGCATTGCTATTTGCATTTACCATTAAAGCGCAAGGATGGTTATCTCAAGGTGCTCGTGTAGGAGCAATGGCAAATAACGGAGTAACTTTAATTGATGCTTTTTCTTATCACCACAATCCTGGAGCTCTAGGATTTATTGAAAAAGGAACCGTTGGATTATCTTATGAAAGCCGCTACGCTTTAAAAGAATTACAAACGCAAAGTTTTGCTGTTGCTGTTCCCTTAAAAGCTGGAGTCATATCTGCTGGAGGTCAGTTTTATGGTTACGATACGTATAGAACTACTCGCGCTGGAATGGGCTATAGCATGAAATTATCAGAAAAAATTGCAGCTGGTGTTCAAATCAATTATTTGGGCATGCGTTTAGCTCCTTTTTATGGTATTAGGCATGGAGTAAGTGCAGAATTCGGTGCATTGGCAAAATTGACCGATAGAGTAAATATTGGATTTTCTGTTGTAAATATTGGTCGTGCTAAATTGTCTGAATATAAAGATGATCGCTATGGAACATTGATTAGACTGGGACTTTCTTACCAATTGATTAAAGAATTATTGATAGTTGCAGAGATCGAACAAGAAGTAACTTTTGATACCCGATTACGCGCTGGATTCGAATATCATCCTATTGATTTATTGTATATCCGTGCAGGATTTCAGGGTGCTCCGATGGATTTTGCTTTTGGATTTGGATTAAAATATGAAAGATTCAAATTGGATATGTCAACGCAGTATAATCAAATACTCGGCTGGACACCGGCGGCTTCTTTTATTGTAGACTTTTATACGCCTAAAAAATAATGAAGTATTTATTATTCATATCGTTTTTAGTTTTTAGTGCCCTTGTTTTTGGTCAGTCTAAAAATGAAATTATTCAACAAAGAATAGAGTTTATTGCTCAGGACCTAGATGCCGAGGAAGTTTCTCTGGAAGATGTTTTTGATGTATTAAACAACTATTATGACAATCCATTAAACCTTAATGCAGCAACAAAACAAGATTTGGAAGAACTTTTGTTGTTGAGTGATTTTCAAATCAACTCATTATTAAAAAGGAGAGATGAGAACGGTCCATTTAAAACCATTTTTGAAATTCAAGAGATTAAATTTTGGGATATACCTACCTTAGAGAATATTTTACCATTCGTTCGTGTATCTAAAACAGAAGAAAAGGAGGAAGGTAGTCTTAAAAAGTATTTAAAAGAAGGGGAGGTAGAAGCCTATTTTCGTTTCATTAGAAATATTGAAGATAAAGTGGGCTATGCTGATGTTAGCGATGCAGAAAAACAGGAAAGTAGTAAGTACTATTCTGGAGATCCAAATAAATTATATTCGAGGATTCGTTATACCCACAAAAATGATTTAAGTATTGGTGTAACCATGGAAAAAGATCCGGGTGAACAACTTTTTGGTGATAACCAACCCAATGGATTTGATTTCTATAGTGCGCATGCTTATTACAGCGGAAATAAGTTTTTGCGTAAGGCAGTGATTGGAGATTATCAAGTTCAATTTGGCCAAGGTTTGGCTTTATGGACAGGTTATGGATTTAGTAAAACGGTTGACGCGACTTCAACAAGGAGAAATGCGCGTGGATTAAGACCTTATGCATCAACGGATGAAGTAAGATTCATGAGAGGAGCAGCAGTGGAGTTAGGCGTTAAAAATTTCTCTTTTACAACTTGGGCGTCTTATAAAGGTGTAGATGGTTCTATTGAATTGTTAGACACGCTTGATGCCGAAGAAGCGAGAATGGCCTCTTCAATTAATATGACGGGTTACCACAGGACTACTACTGAAATTGAACGCAAGAATAGTTTGATGGAATTGGTTTATGGAGCAAATGCAAAGTTTGAAACCAGAAGTTTTCAAATTGGAATTACTGCGGTTCAACAAGCTTATGATACGTATTATGAGCGTGCTGATCGTTTGATGAATAAATATCAATTTGCAGGAAAGCAATTACTTAACCTAAGCGCAGATTACTCGTACATTTTTAGAAATCTAAGTGTTTTTGGAGAAGTAGCTCAAAGTAGAAGTTCGAATGCCGTAGCAATTTTACAAGGAGCAACTGTAGCATTGGGAAGTCGAGCTTCTCTGTCTGCACTTTATAGAAACTATCCCAAAGATTACCATACCTTTTATGCATTGGGATTTGGAGATGGAAGCAATACGAATAATGAATCAGGAATTTATTTAGGTGGAGCATTCAAGTTAAATAAAGCATGGAGTTTAAATTCCTATGTTGACTTTTTTAAATCTCCTTGGTTGAGATTTAGAGTCGATAGTCCAAGCGAAGGCCATGAGGTATTGAGCCAATTAAAATACAGACCAAGTCCGCGATTTGAAACTTATTTACGTGTTCGAGAAAAAGACAAAATGATCAATGCGAGCGTATACGAAGGGAATATTCGTCCAGTTGAACGCTACAAACAACGCAAGTATCAAGTGGGATTAACAGCAGACTTAGGATCCGGTTGGAGATGGAGGTCTCGAATCGACTATGTTACTGATCAGCGTGAAAGCAGCGGAAAACAAGATGGGTTTGCACTGACACAAGATATATTGTACCGAAATAAAAACTTCCCTGTAGAACTCTCCTTGCGTTATGCAATTTTCAACACTGACAGCTACGATACACGTGTTTATTCTTATGAATACAATTTAGAAAACGTATTTAGTATTCCTGCTTATTTTAACCAAGGAAGTAGAACTTATGTGATGGTGCGTTACACTTTCTTTAATGAGAAGTGTGACTTATGGTTGCGTTATGCAGCATCTTTTTACAATCAAGAGGAGTCTTTGAGCACCGGATCAGAGGAAATCAGAGGAAATGTCAAGAGTGAGGTTAGTGCACAATTGAGGGTTCGGTTTTAGGGAAGCTTTAGGCAATAGGTTACATGCAGTGGGCTTTATGCTTGTGTTTTGCTTCGGATTTAGCATTTTCGTATTTCTGCTGCGTTGTTTCACTCATACAGATTGAAAAGAATTGTCCCTCTTAAAAGTTTGAATCTGAATTCGAAGCACTTCTCCATTTTGGAGGGAGATACAGAGGGAGCATATTAGTATTATGTTTAATCCATGATTACTTTAAAAAGCAATAAAATGCATTCTAATTTATGAAAATCATTAATTTAATTTACTCAATTATTAGAAAGTCATTTGAGGGTGCCAGAGATGGCGGTAATACATATTTAAGTAGTTTAATTATACCTTAATTCCGCAAAATTTTATCATAATTTTATAAGAAAGCATTGTGCATAAAAGGATACACACAATGCTTCAGTGTAAATATTTTCACTTATTTTAGTGTTTCGTAAGCAATAAAAAAGTAAAAAACATTTATCATGATAAAAGTACAAAATTATAAGAAATCTGTAAACCCTTTTTCAGGAATTTCTTTTGTTAATGAATGCTTTAATAAAATAGGTT
>Ga0307937_1000389_pt1 | contig 27429 bp, 22 predicted proteins | sample OrgLakmetagenom3_FD_201814 | JGI IMG/M metagenome (GOLD analysis project Ga0307937, IMG submission 201814) | Saline water microbial communities from Organic Lake, Antarctica - #3 | ecosystem: Environmental > Aquatic > Non-marine Saline and Alkaline > Saline | place: Antarctica: Organic Lake...
GTAGCATCCAAACCGCTAAACCCAACCACTGCCACGAATCAACACCGCCGGTTGAATATCCTACCGGTCACCCAGAGGGCTGGCTTCCTACAAAAGATCAAACAAACCACACCGTAGGAGGCCACCCCGTGGGCGACCGGGATCTCAACGTAGGAGGCCACCCCGTGGGCGACCGGTAGCATCCAAACCGCTAAACCCAACCACTGCCACGAATCAACACCAACAGTTAAATATCCTACCGGTCACCCAGAGGGCTGGCTTCCTACATAAGATCAAATCGCTTTAACCTTTGCCGGTTATTCCGGCCGCCAGAATTTCAAATTGCTGGGTCAAAAAATCTTCAGTCGTTTTCAACTGGCTCACAATCAGGTCATTGAACAGAAACTTGGCTTTCAACCGCTGCTCCTGGGCTTCGAGGCGGGCATCCAGCCGGTCGCGGTCTTCCTGTATGCCTTCCATATCGCGTTCCAGTGCTTTTTCACGGCCGGTAATCAGGCCGCTGCTGTCGAGAAAGCTTTTCATGGTATCTTCTAACCGGGCGAAGATGCCTTCGATCAGCGACACGCTGCCTCGGTCTCCGGTTCCCGAACCCGTCACCCGCAGAATCAGACCAGCTGCGGGGTCTTTGCTGCCCACGGCGTCTTTACCCTGCACGGCCTGGGTCGAGGTGGTAAAGCCGAAGGCATCAATCGCTGCGGCGTCAATTTGTGACACTCGCACACTCGATTCCGAGCCTTTACTCACCGAGAAAATACCAAAGGTTGAGGTGTCCGGGTCGTACTGAACATCAACTGCTTTGCTGCTGCCGGCCAACGCAGAATCGGTATTGATTGCACGCTCCAACTCTGCTGCAAGTGCATTGCCGGTGGTATAAACACCGCTGTTCAATGTGATGGTGTTGGATTGCTCACCGTCGATCACTACTTGCAGATTATTGTTGCTGTTATCAATGGTCACCGGGCTGGAAAAATCGGCCCCGGTAGCGCCCAGCAAATAACCATTAGTTGAGCGCTGATTACCCTCACGCGCGGTCAATAACTGGCCCCGGCCAGTAGCTTCCACACCATTGATGGTGCCTTTAACATCCTGACCGCGAGCCGGATCCGACTCGGTTCTGCTGTTTAATGAAAAACCTAATTGGGCGGCAGAAGTCAGATTGACGGCATCGAACTGCACCTGGGTATCATTGCCAAAGCTGACAACAAAACGGCCATTGCCGTCGTCATTCTGTTCGTAACTGACCTCAGCCTGGCTATCAAAACCCTGATAATTGCCCAAAGCCAGCCCAAAACCGTCGGCACCGTTAATCAGCGGGCCCTGATCGGCCAGACCCAGTGAACCTGCGCCGGCTGTATTCAACAGCTCAATCAGGGCATTGGCGCCATAAGTGGCCAGTGTAGGTTCACCATTTTTGGACAGGGTTTCAAAATACAACTGGCCACTGCCGTCCAGCCGGGCTTTGACATCACCCGCCTGAAATTCACCGCCACCACCGGCTTGCGACAAACCAGTATCCAGAGCTTGCTGAATCACAGAAAGATTCGAAGCACCGTCGTTCGTGCCAGCTGTACCATCGCCATCAACCGTTACATCGATATCAATTCCATCAACGGTGAGTCGAAAGCTCGCCGGGGTTGCACTGAAATCGACCCCGGTCGACAGATCCACACTGCCCGCTGCCGTCGTGGCACCCATACCGTCTTTGGTGATGGCCAGGTTTTGACCAGAGCCGGTAGCATTGGTGGTTAATACCAAACCGTTGCTATCAAGTGACGCAGTAACAAGACCAGCACCGATGGTATCGTCAATGGCTTTCTGAACATTGCCGATCGTGCTTCCTTCCGTTTCTGCATTCACATTAACGGTATAGTCAGTGCCGTTCAGGCTAAACTGAATCTGTGAAGGGTCGCTGGCAAAATCAACATTTGCGCCCAGTACCCTGCTGCCCTGGGTGGTCTCGGCTCCGGCGGCACCAGCTATTACACTGGCATCGCCGTTAATCTGATCCTGAATGGCCTGAGCCAGTGCTTCCGGTGTTTCATAAATGTCGGCAGGCACTGAAACCAACCCGCTGGTTACAGTCGATTGCCGGTTACTGTAGCTGAGCGAGAACTCGGCCGCGCCAGCGAGTGTAACACCGCTACTGCCCGAACCAGTTTGCAAACCAAGAAGGTTAGTACCAGACGCAGTAATATTACTGATCCCGATGGTTTGCGCCCCGGCTGCAGGCTCGGTACGAAACACCAGGCGGTCAGCGCTGCTGAACTCGGCCCGCACAAAGCCAGTCAATCCCGCATTGTTTAATTCAGATTGAATGTAGGCCAGCACATCATCCCGATCGCGTTTGGTGGTGACTTCACCACTGGTATTGAGCACATCACTCCAGTCTTCTTCCAACGTAATGGTTACCGGCGACGGTGCTGCGGTTCCGGTAACGGCCAGATCAAAACCCACTGTGTTGGTGCTGAAATCAATGCCCCGATCCGCGGTTATCGCCTGAGTGCCCGGCAGCGTCGTTGCTGCAAAACCGGCGTCACTGAGGCCACTGTAATTCTGCCCGGCCACTTGCCCGGTTCCCGCAGTCGCAAGCCCCAGGGTAGCTGCCGTGGTTGCATCAACGGATGAAACATTGACCGTTGAAGCCGACCCAAACTTTGAAGAGGTAATCGCCAGGCTCTGGCTGGCGGCATCAAACGTCACCGTCGCTGTCTGGCCGGTCTCGACATAGGCGGTGTTGATCGCCGATTGCAGCATTAGCGACAGGTCATCGCCATTGCTGTAGTTGCCTTGCTCGAGCGTTACGGTGCGCTGGGTGCCGTTCAATTGCAGCGTAAACTGATCGTTACTGCCACCGATAACCAAATCACTGGCAAAGCCGAGCGCCTCGGCACCAAGCCCCTGCCATTTGGCCTGGGTAGCGGCTTTCTCAATAGATACATCGTATTGACCGGGCTGGGTGTCACGGCTTTGCGTCACGTAATTTATCTGGCTGTCTGATACCACCTGCTGACGCGCGAGCAAACCCGCCATGGCATCGGCATTATCGTTCAATGCAGCTTCAAATTTGGTGCGGTTAAATTGAAACTGAAAATTCTGGGTCTGATCGGTTTGCAGCCCGACATCGGCCAGACTGCGAAAATTGGCACCGGTCAGGTTTTCAACAATAGCATTCAGACCACTGCGCAACTGACTGTAGGTGCTGCGCAGCGTCGAGTCGCCCAGCAACAAACCGGCGGTATTGTCATCCGGGTTGAATTTATTGACTTCGTCGTATACAAACTTGAATTCATTGAAGGCCTCAACAAAGGCTTCCATCTTATCGGCGACTTCACCGGTGTTGCGGTTCACATTGAGGTTAATACTGCCCGTGGTTAACTGATTCACGTTCAGCGTCACACCCCGAATCACTTCACTGACCTGGTTGCTGGCCGAGGTAATCTCAAGACCATTGACCCGCAGCTGGGCATCTTCGCCACGCTGGGTTTCGCGCAAGTTACTGGCAGAGTCATTCTGGGCCGAATTGTAGGCCAGCGACTGAATACCGGCATCGCCGGTAGCGAGAATCTCGATGCTGGATGTTTCGCCGGTTTTTTCACTGGACATCAATAACCGGTAGCCGGTGCCATCGAATACCAGGCTTGCAGAAACACCGTCGACATTTTTATTGATGGTATCGCGCAGGCCAGACAGGGTGTTGTTTTCAGAGGTAATATCAAGGCTGAACGAAGCCAGGTCTGCATTCTTGTCGAAGCCGGCGTAATCACCGGTTACACCGTCGTACTGGGTGGTGCCGAAATTAAAGGTCAGCGTACCCGTGCCTACTGTGTCATTAACAGAGGTATACGCCTTACTCGCCAGGGTATGAGCACTCGCCACCTGATCGACCGCAACGCGGAAGTTGCCAGGTTCTGCAGTAGAGTTGGTGGTTGCGGTTAACGCGGAATCATCACTGCTGGTCGCGGTAGTACCGCGAATCAGATTATTGCTGGCAAGGCCTGCTGCGGCGTTCTGTACTTTATCCAATGCGCTGCGAACTTCACCGTAGGCGGTAATTTTGGCCTCAGTCTGGGCTTCACGACGGTCCAGGCGCAACTCGGTCGGTGCGCGCTCGGCTGCGATAATGTTTTCAACCAGTTCACTGGTCAGCAAGCCCGATCCGATACCCAGAGACTCAATACTCGCCATGACTCACCCACCCAACATGAAGTTCAGAACCCGAGTCTGTGCTCTTTGATTTAAAAGACTACACAAACTAAAAAACAGGATACTCAAGGTATCGGCCAAAACCGACAACCCTTGATATCCTGTTTGTAATTTACTGTAGTTTTGAGAGCAGTTGCGAGCTGAGAGCTTTGAGCTTAGAGCTTAAAATCTTTAACTCATCGCTTTCCCTCTCACACCTGCGCCGAAAACAACAATAATGGCTCTTCATCATTCAATTTCTGGGCCAATGATACAGCCTCTTCATTGGGAATCTGCCGGATCAACTCGTCGGTTGCCTTGTCGAACACCCGAATGATGGTCAGTCCTGCGCTTTCATCCAACTGAAAGTTCAGCCTTCGCTCCGTGTTCTGAACGTAATCGTTCAGTTTTGCCACGGCCTGCTCTAACTCCTCAGCGCTGGAGGTCTGGCTGGGCGACTGCGCCCCGCTTTTATCTTCCTGTGCGTTGGTGTAGAGGTTGGCAGCTGACAGTGAACTGCCCTCTGCCTGTTTTCCAACCTCTGCCGGCAAGGTGTTACCGCCTTCTGGCGACTTCACCGCAACCGAACGGCTTTCAGGTGTGGAAGGCCGAGCATTCAGGGCTGTGTTATAGCTATAGCCACTAAAATCACTCATATCATACCTCCTGTCACACTCGATTAATCAGTAAAGGCAAGGTCAGGCGCCTTAGATAATCGCCTTACCCTGCCCGGCTACCGGATTAACCCAGCAGTGACAGTACCTGCTGCGGCCGCTGGTTGGCCTGAGCCAGAATCGAAATACCGGCCTGCTGCAGTACCTGGGTACGAGACAGTTCGGCGGTTTCTGCCGCAAAGTCCGCATCCCGGATTCGCGAGTTGGCTGCCGTCAGGTTCTCGGCGGTAATCGCCAGGTTGCTGACCGTAGATTCGAACCGGTTCTGCAGGGCACCGAGTTCAGCACGCTGGCTGGATACGGTGTTCAGCGCATTGTCGATTGCAGTGATCGCTGACTGAGCGCCTTCAAAGGTGGAAATATCCACATCTTTCAAGAACTGGCCGTCTTCACCGCCGCCGAATGTTCCGGTACGAAGACCGAGCGCTTCGACTTCATCATTACCGTTAGAGCCGCCAGCAACCGTAAAGGTACCTGCACTTTCCAGGCGAATGGTACCGTAGGTTGTTTCATAGGCTAACCCTTCTGTGCTGACTGCTGTGCTGCCAGCTGCTTCACCGAAGGTTGCTTCACCTATCCCGTCCACTGCTCCGTCAAGGCCAAACATCGCACCGATTGATGCATCTGAACCAGCTTTGTCGTTAATCGCAACAGACACGTTGCGGCCATCAGTGGCAGTCAGGGTAAGGGATACCCCATTGTCTTCAGCAATTACGCCTGTTTTACCTGAGTTCTGGTTAATCAGGTTAAGTGCATCCACCCGGGCACGATCCGTATCAATATTGTCAGCACCGTCAGCCTGAAGCGTAACAACACCGATATCAACGCCATTAATGAACAAGCCACCTTCATCACCGACTTCAAAGTCTCCAGTTCCATTCAGTGCCCCAACATTTGTGCCATCACCGCCAACCACTGTCGTAGATTCAACGATGGCTGTAACACCCGTCTCACCAGAAACATCATTTATAGAAGCAGCTATTGCCAGAGCCGAACGCTCTTTACTGCTGGACAGGATACTGGTGTCATCCGATGCCTTGGTTGAGCTGGCTGTGTCAGCGATCGTCTTTGCTGTACCAATGGTCACACCATTTACAACCAGATCACCATTGTCCAAACCGTCGACGCCGGTAAATTCGCTGGATGCATTATTATTGGCGAACAACTCTCCACCGGTTACCGGGTCAGCCAGGTTAACTTGGACATCTTCCCCTTCTGTTGAAGAAAAGGCCAAAACACCAATTGCAACATTGCCATCGAGCACACCTGCACTGGATGTGACATCGTTGGCACTAGCAGCAAAATCAACTTCGGTGCCACTATAATTGCGAATGGTCAGGCTAATATTAGTACCATCATACTCTGCCAAAACATCAATGGATGAGCCAGAAAAATCAGTGCCATTGATGTCATCCGCGAACGACTGAAGATCTGTATCCTCAGAGGCAGTTACTACTGATGCCACGCCCGTGTTAAAAGTCAGTGTATCACCAGTAACAAGTGTAGACGCTGTCAGTGACAGCGACACTTCTTCCCATGCTGTTACTCCAGCTACCCCATCAACAGCGGCAGCCAAGTCAGCGACATTACCACCTGTTGCCAACACAGAATCTGACACAGTGCTACCGACCGTAACGGAGACCGAAGTTTCATTGGTCGTCACATTAGTAGCGGTAGCAACGACGGTATTCTCGAATGTGCCTCCGCCAATTGTGCTGGCTGCCTGAGACTCTGACAAAGACTCGCTTACAGATGAGGCAACTGCCCGGCTATAGCTACCTGCACTCAAGCCGGAGCTGGCAAGATCACCGTTACCTGTTCCATTTCCACCATCGACCACAATCTCACTGGTTTCACCGTTTGCCACTAGCGTGAAACCACCTTCATAGGTATCGGCTGCAGCCAAACCAGTATTGGCAGCCGTAGAAGCACCGCCAAACGAGATTTGTACATTACGGCCATCTTCTGCAACTAACTGAACGCCGTTTGAATTACTGCCAGTGTCCACTGCCATAACACCGGTTTGCTCGGTAAATGCATTAATTGCCTGGGTCACAGATGCACGGGTTGAGTCAGTGCCGGTAGAGGTAGCAAGGTCAATGCTCACTCCGTTTAGAGAAATAGTGCCATTACTATTAGCTCCGGTCATTTCAGAGCCAGCAACTGTATTTTCACTAGCAAATGCAGTCACACCAGTTTCATCAGTCTGACGGTTTATTGCCTCAACTTTTGCAATGGCAGATGCAGAACTATTGTTCGTTGACGCAGTATCATCTCCGGCTTTAGAAGCATTGATCGCAACGCCGTTGATGATCAAGTCACCATTACCAATGGCTTCATCGGTGCCGATCGCACTCAAACCCACTTGGTCTGATGCACCCAGACGATCCGCAGTCAACTCGCCAATCTGCACTTCAACAGTTTGACCGGCATTAGCACCAATCTGAAACGTACCATTGAAGTTCCCGTCAAACAGATTACGACCGTTAAAGTTGGTTTCATCAGCATTACGAGTAATTTCTGCAACCAAAGCACTCACTTCCTGCTGCAGTGCAACCCGGTCTTCATCAGAGTTGGTGGCGTTGGCTGACTGAACCGCCAGCTCACGAACCCGCTGCAGGTTGTCGGTCATTGAACCCAGAGCACCTTCAGCGGTCTGAGCCAGAGAGATACCGTCACCCGCATTACGGATGGCCTGGTTCAAACCCCGGGTCTGAGATTCGAACTTGGTGGAAATTGCGAGGCCGGCCGCATCGTCTTTGGCGCTGTTAATCCGCAGACCGGAAGACAGACGCTCAAGAGCCGTGCTGTTGGCACTCTGGGAGTTGTTCAAGTTGCGTTGGGCATTCAGCGACGCAATGTTGGTGTTGATAATCTGAGCCATGATCTCATCTCCTGCGTTGTTCCGGTCGCCGATTGGCGTGATCCGTCAACGATGTTCGTTTGTTTACAATGGTGTTAACGGCGGGAGGAGAGAAAGCTTTTATAGTATTTTGGAATAAGAGATAGAGTTTTTAGCTATTAGCGGTGAGCTGCGAGATTTTTGAGACCCGATCCGCTTTTGGCGTTTCGACTGATGCGCTAAGGTTGTTTTAGGGCCTTTATTGCTGAGCGGATGAAAGCCAGGGGTTCCTGATAGTAGTCGTTCTGCACCACAGACAGGATGATTCCGTCGTCTATTTCAAGGTAGTCGTGTACCAGTGCGTTTCTAAGGCCGATCATTTTTCGCCAGTTTTCGGTGGATCCGATTACCCCGGCTTCATGCAGCCGCTTGAAGGACTGCAATGCTTCTGTACTGACTTGCCGGGTCTCGGCTTTACACCAATGCTTGGCGACGCCGATACAGGCTTCTATCAATACCTGCAAAGCTCGTTGGGCGGCCAGTTCATCCAGGCGGTGCCAGCTGCGCTCGCTTGCTATGGCCTTTAGCTTGGCCAGATCGACTTCGCACTCATCCGCATGCTCGGCGATGGCCGATAGATAGTTACCAGGCGCAGTGTATGGCATCAGGCAAACCTTTGCTGGTGGTAAAGGTAATCAATTTCCCAGCGCGAGAGTATTCTAGATTCCTCTCGAAACCGGTTTGATGGGTCTTTATCGATCATCAGTTGCCCTTCTTGCAGCACGCTGATGCCCAGAGGGATGGGGCACAGAGCGATATCGACCACGCTTAGCGTGTTTTCCGGCAACGCGAGGGTTTCGGCCCACTTTAGTGCTCTAACCTCCGGCCTTACTCTTGCCTCGAAAGGGTCTGATAGGCGGTTGCTGAATAATACAGCAAGATCGTAATCGCTGTTGGCGTGATCGTCGCCACGGGCACGTGAACCGTAAAGCCATAGGGCACTGATGTCGTTTTCGCTGCTCGCATGCGCGATCAGTGCCTGGAGAACCGGGTCTGGTTTAGCACCCTGGCTTTCTTTGCTTGACTCGGATTTGAACATGGCAACCTGCGGGATATTGAGTGGGCTATTTAAGGTGCCAGTGTAGCGGGATGAGGCATGCGCTGCGAGTTATTAACGGTGAAGCGGTGGTTGGTTTTGCTCCCCGAGGCCCTTCGACAGACTCAGGGTGAACGGTGATAGAATCCGGCGCTTTTCTCAGAAGTCTGTTAGTGTTTGGCGGCTTTCGTTGTTTTGCGTCAATCAGTATCCTGCGTCAGTTTTGATCTACAGGAACTACAGGAACTACAGGACCCACGGGTTCACAACAGAAACATCTGTAGCCTCGAAATCCACCAGGTTTCGTGTAACCACAGCCATGCCGTGAACCAGGGCTGTGGCGGCAATCAAGGCATCACGCTCCGAACGCGGATCGGGGACGTGTAGGCCCGCACAGCAAAGAGCGACCGACTCGTCCACGGGTAGTACTCGGCCGGAAAACTCCGTAAGAACACGAGTCTCCAACCAAGTGCGCAAGATACCGCCCTGTTTCGAATCTTTACGCTCAATCTGTTGGACGCCCAATTCCAGCTCCATAACCGTGATAGCCGACAGGTAGAAACTGGCCGCGTCTTGTTGTTCCAGCCAGGAAACGACGTTCGGGTCGGCTTTGCCATTACCGGTTTTTCGCAGCTCGGATACCACGTTGGTGTCCAGAATGAACATCACGACAGATCCGCTGGCCGAACCGAAAGGTCAATACGAGGCGGCTCGAACTCAATCTCCGCCATGCCAGGCATCGCCAACGCTTCGACAATGCTGCGGTGCTTCCCGGTCAAGCGCTGATAGTCATCGATACTCAGGAGAACATGAGCGAGCCGCCCCCGATCAGTAATAAAAACGGGACCGTTTTTAGCCGCATTCTTCGCACGGCCAATGTCCTGATTAAAGCTGCGACTGGATATAGTGCTAATAGGCATTAAAAGACCCTCGGCCACTGTTTGTAGCAACATTACTACAAGGTATCTGAAGACTCAATATTCTTCAGGCAAGCAGCCAAGAACTGCGGCTTGGATAGCCGGTGACTTTCGTCGATCAGGTGGTCTACGTCGAATACATTGCCGGTATCAACTGTATGGAGCATCACTTATGGTTTTGTTATTCAATACCTGACTCTTTTTGGTGCCGCACGGCCAAAATAATGACTGAATCGCCATCGTACCTGTATAAGGCAATATAAACGCTATACCCAAAGTCGATGGGCCATTCCCGGAAGTCTGATGCCAGGCCTTCGATGGGCCGCCCCGCTTCAGGTTGGTATGCCAGCAATTTCACGCCAACCCGGATTGTCTTGATAGCTCGACGCGCTGCAGCTTCGTCCCTGTTCGCCAGGAATCTGAAAAGGCGCTGTGCGTCATTCAGGGCAGCAGGAGACCAGATCAGTCGTGGCACTTGGGCATTGGGGTATCTTCACCCGCTTCTAGCGTCTCCAACCAGGCATCGGCTTTCTCAAATGTCAGATGCAGGCCACTTTCCTGATAGGTTTCCCAGGCATTCAGAGCACCCTGTTTAAAGGCTTCCCGTTTTTCTTCACGGTCAACGTAATCGCGAATGGCTTCGCGCATGATCCAGTGCGCGGTGCGATGCCGGGCATCAGCCAGGTGTTGAATGCGATGTTTCAGATTATCGTCCAATTTTACGGAAGTCGCCATGGCAGGGCTCCTAGTACCAAAAAGTAGTACCTTTGACTACCTTAGCAGGACCTGTTGTTGTCGCTCAAAAGAATGCAATCTATGCTGAAAGACCTCAGTCCGGGCCTAATATCAAAGCGATTTCGTCATGCAGTTTGTTGGTTTGGCTGAAGCGGTTCAGGCGGGTGATCTGGAAATTGGAGCGGAATGCCGATTCCGGTCGTGAGGTTCAGTTCTAATGCGCTATTGGCTGGATAACGATCTGACGGCCCGGTTTGACGGCAGAATACTTGGCATTACCAATGACATAGCGACCAACTGGGGGTTGATCAGCGGTCGTGCCAAAAATAGTAGCTATTCAGCCTCGGTTATTGAAGCGTTGCTGGCCGCCACTTCGCGTCACCATGATCTTATTCTGGTGACGCGGAATGTGGCTGATTTTGAGCCATTGGGGATCGATTTGGTGAATCCGTGGGAGGGTAGGTGAGCTTAAAGCTGTGAGCGACGAGCTTCGAGTTCGAGGGATGAGCTTGTCAAACCCCATTGAGGGCAAGGTTGAAGCGGTGGTTGGTTTTGATCCCCAAGACCCTTCGACAGGCTCAGGGTGAACGGAGTTGGATTCGCTGCCACGCTTTATACCTCCATTCGGGGGAGTGAACGGACTTGGATTTGCTACCACTTTTTATACCTCCGTTCGGGGTGAGCCTGTCGAACCCCCTTGGGGATTACCTTCAACCAGTGGTTACCTTTGCTCCCCAAGACCCTTCGACAGGCTCAGGGTGAACGGAGTTGGATTCGCTGCCACGCTTTATACCTCCAGTCGGGGAGTGAACGGTCTTGGATTTGCTACCACTTTTTATACTACCGTTCGGGGTGAGCCTGTCGAACCCCCTTGGGGATTACCTTCAACCAGTGGTTACCTTTGCTCCCCAAGACCCTTCGACAGGCTCAGGGTGAACGGAGTTGGATTATTTACAACTATCAAAGCTTCCCGACATCCTTATATCGCCCGGCCTTAGCCCTGGTTCGGGCTGCGCCGGGTTGCTGAACGAGGGTTCTGAGAATCGTCAGGCTTTCCTGTTCAAATAATGTTCGGTTTTCATCCAATATGGTTTTCACTTCATTCAGCAGGGCTTCGGCCTTGGGCTGGGGCATGGTTTGCAGTGCTTCGGCCAGCTCTTCTCGCCAGACGGGTAAGGTAATGGACAGCCGGTCAGGTTGCTCCAGCATTGACTGCAACTGTTTTACGAGTCTGTGTTTTGTCACCCGTACCTCCGATTACACCCTTGAACCGGGTGAAACGTCATTGATTGGGCAAATAGGGTTCAAGAAAACCCTTTACGCTGCGAGATATCTGCAACATGGTATCCGCTTGCTTTAGTGCTTTGTTCAACGTCGCGGCTTGCATGCCCGGGTCGTCGGGGTACTCATGAGCTATCTGGTTGCGCATTTCCCGCAAGGAAAGCCACTGTTCGGCAGATGCCAAAGCACCTATTTTCTCCAATCGGTTGAGTTTATCGATAAAGGTGTTCATCGGGCCTGGTTCGGCGGTGAGTTCGAGTATTGCAGGGAATAGCTGAGCACCCATGGAATCCTGCAATTTGGCAAACCGGAAAATGAACTGGTCGATAATGGCTGTGTTGATGTCATCCTGGGCCTGAATGTTCCGTTCTGTAAATGGTGCTTGTTTCTGGAGCTGTTCTTTCGCCCATTGCAGTCTATCTGCGTGACGCTGCACTTGGTCGATGATACCCAGGATATCCAACTTGCTCACAAAGGGACCCCTGTTTGTTTGGCAACTTCGTAGATACGCAGGTTTGTTGCTGAATGCCGACGCTTGACCACCAAGTCTATTTTTTGATCACCCAACACTTTGTGTAATTGAACTTGCGTTGCCAGTTTGGCGTCCACCACCGCTTCGGCAGACAGGTCCGTTTCAATGTACAAGTCGATGTCCCCGCCTCTGGCCTGATCGTTTAGTCGCGATCCGAACAGCAGCAATGTCGAGTTCGCACCAAAGTGTTGATGAACGATGGCTCTAATTTGAGCAATATGGTTCTGGCTCAGGCGCATGGGTCTGCCTTGGTAAGTCTGATGAATGGTTCTGAGGGCAGGATTATAGCAGAGAGGGTTGAAGCTGCGAGTGATAAGCTATGAGCTGTTAGCTTTGACGTTATTCCAAACTCGAAGCTCTCAGCCCGTATCTTATATAAAGTCGAACAGGCTTAATCGGCTCGTCTGCGCAAAGCTCTGCTGGGCCGCCTGAAGAATAAAGCTCTCCATCTGCAAGCGGCTGACGGCTTCGGCGAAGTCCAGATCTTCGATGTTTGACTTGATGTCTCTTGCCGCCAGTTTGTTGTCGGCGTGCTGGTTCATGACGCTTTCTGAGGTGTTCATGCGAGCGCCGATGCGGGCTCTGATCTGGGAGACGTTGTCGATGGTGTTATCAAGGTTGTTGAGGGTTTGCGCTATGTTGGCGTCGTAGGCTTCGTCGAACCCGGTACCCGGGGGGTAGTTTTCCAGCGTAAACAGGAATTTTTCGAAGGTGGTGAGAACGCCCTGCTTGTTGCTCGATTCGATGATGAACTGGTCGCCCGGGTCCGGGCTGCCGGTAATATTGACCGAGACGCCGCCTACCTGAATCGGTGAGCCGGGGTTGTAGCTGACATTTTGCAGGTTCTCAAGTACCCGGCCATCGGACTTGCGGCGGACGGTGAAGTTGGTCTCTGCCGGGTCGACATCAAGCGGGTTTTCAAAGGTGATGACGGCATCTTCCGGGTAGAAAGCGTCGAGCTTTTGTTGGTCAAGCGTAATACCGGCCGAGATAATGCCCGGGGGGGTACCGCTGTTGTTCGGGTTGGCGTAGCTGGTAAAACTGTTTGCGTCTGACGGGATGTCCATGAAGACGTTCTTGCCGGAATCGCTGGATGCCAGGGTGATGGTCTGGCTGACCTGCAAAAAGCGCACGCCTTCGTCACCGGCATAGCCATAGCCGCCGCCGGGGTTTTCGACAAAGGGTTGGGTGTTGCCGGAAAAACCGGCGAACAGGTATTCGCCGCTGCCGTCTTTGCTGTTCATCAGGCCGTACATTTCATCGACACGCTCGCGAATTTCAGCGGCGATGGCTTTGCGGTCCGAACCCGTTAGTACCCCGGCGTTACCGGCCTGGACGGCCAGCTCACGAATGCGGGCGATGCTGTCTTCTGCGGCACCGAGTACGCCTTCTTCCTGTTCCAGCCGCGCATCAAGCAGGGTTATGTTGCGCTCATACTGATCCATCAGGGCGATTTCCTGATTCAGTTGCAGCACACGTGACGCCCCTACCGGGTCGTCGGCTGGTGTTAAAATGCGTTTGCCGGTACTGATCTGCTCCTGGGTTTTATTCAGGTTGGTTTGCAGTTGCAGCATGTCGTTCACCGGACGCTGAAACACCCAGTAAGTAGACAGACGATCAGTCATGGTTTGGCCCTCTCAAAGACCATGGCTCGGTTGTACTGTTGGATTGCGTTCATCGGAAGGCTCCCAGCAAGGCATCGAAGGTTTCCTGGGCAATGGCGATAACCCGGGCATTGGCGTTATAGGCCACCTGGAACTCGATCAGCCGTGCGGCTTCTTCGTCAAGGTTGACGCCCCGCACGGAGCTTAGTGCCTCCTCTGACGAAGCCAGCACGCCCTCGGCCGCATCAGTCTGAATCTGCGCTTGCCGGGTTTTGGTGCCCACCTGCTCAACCGCCTGGCTATAGGCTTCGGTAAAGGTCATGCCACCGTCACGGTTGTTTACGGTGTCGGTGGTTTCCAAACCAACCAGATCAAGCACGTTGCGGTTGTCGCTGACCCCGCCCTCGTTCCAGCCGATGGTAAAGGTATCGCCAACCTCAGGGCGGCCACTCATCTCGAACTGAAAACCCTGATAGGTCGATTTGGCTTCCGGTGTGCCGGTAAAGATGGCCCCGGCTTCGGGTCGGGTGCGCAATGAAATACCATCGGCCATGGTGACATCGACCTGGCCGCCGACATTCACGCCCACTGTGTCGTTATTGCCGGTGCCTTCGACTTTCATGAAAATCTGGTATTCGAGTTCACCTCGTGCCGTTATTTTGGCCTGTACCCTGCCTGGGCTGTCTAGCAATGCCCCGATTTTGGCCTCTACCTCAGCTTTTACATCGGCCGAGGTGGCATGGTTGCCCTCAAGTTCGATGCGACTGGTCCGGCCATCAGGCAGGTACATCTGGTAGGTGTAAGGGCCGCCTTCGCTGAAATCGAACCCGGTCAGGTTGTTCAGTTGCCCCCGTGTATTGCCAGCTAAAGGCTCGACCGGCCAGCGCTCGCCGGTACTGAGCTCGAAGGTATCACCCGGGTTAATGGCGCCATTGGTTGGTCCAGACCCCAAAGGGGGCGTGCCGACGATCACGTCCTGTGGCTTGTCGCCGCGCATTTCGATAAAGATGTCGTCGCCGTCTTCGTTGGTGATGGTCAGCGTCTCGCCATCGCTTTTAGCGCGAATACCGGCCTGTTGCAAATCGTAATGGGCGTTGATCCGGTCGGCCAGAAAGTTGGGGTTCATGTCATCCGGCAGCTGTTCCGGGTAACCGTCCATATAGATATTCTGGTTGGGCCCCAGGTCATTTTCGGTCAGGTCAAAGCCATTGACCCAGACTTCAAAGGGGTTATCCGGATCGTAAGGCGTGCCCGAGTTGGTGAAATTGGCAATTTGAACTTCGCTGTAGGCACGGGCGGTCACACCATCGACCCGGCTTAACTCATCGGCTATGTCGGCCGCACTGGCGCCCCGCGATGTAATCAGGGTCGGGTCAGTAGTGACCTCACCGGTGGCCGCGTCCGTTCGTGAAAACACAAAGCGTTCTGAATTGATGCCATTGTAGGGCAAGACCGTAGCGGGCCCGTCCAACGCCAGCTCGGCGCTTTCGGGCAATCTTGGGCGCCAGCTGCTGACCAGGGTTTCACCCGGGTCGGCGGTAAACAGGGTGTTGGTTGTGCCCGGCACATACTCGATGTTTTCCAGCGGCGGATCCAGCGAGACCGGGTTGCCGGGGTCACTGTTGTCGTACACTGAATAGCGCGTCGGGCTTTCGAATACGATGGCCAGTGGCGGGCTTAACTGACCGTCCACCGAGAAGATCGCGCTGTCTTTACTGAGCATGGCGCCCTGATCAATGGCACCGGTACCCTGGTTGCCAACACCGGTACCGGAGCGCATCGGGTAACCAAAGGCGAGCTCGGCCGGTTCGTCGATCAGCCAGTCCAGTTGCGCTGGTGCACCGCGCAGCGGGTTGATGGTAAACGAATCCCCTTCTTTGAAGTTACCGCTTTGCAGACTCACGCGCAGGCCGTCGAACTCGATGTCATCCGGGAAGTCGCCGCTCAGGGAGCCGTCATCGACGGTGGCACCATCGCTCTTTCTGATTACCTCGTAGCGCGAATTGCCCGGCCCGGTCAGATTCAGGGTGTAGTCGCTGGTTGTCAGTTCGCGGGTGTCTTCAAAAAAGACACTGATTACCTGGTTGCGTGGCAGTTCGTTCGATGAACTGCCCTGCGCCCTGCCGACCGACGCCAGTGCCGGATCGTTCATATCCTGAAAGGCGTTTTGACCGAAGTTACCGTTCAGGTCAATGCCCAGGCGATGCTGGTTATTGAACTCTTCAACCAGGCTGACCGCAATGCGGCCGAGATTATTCAATGCCGGGTCGAGCGCGTCGGAACGGAATCGCAACAAGCCTTCCAACTGCCCGCCAGAGACATCATCGGTGATGAAATTACGTTCAATCGGGCTGACAAACTGAATGCCGTATCGTTGCGGGTCTTCGGTGCCGGGTAGCGCCTCTATACGATTCGCCTGATTGGCCAGCACCAGTTCCTGACCGCTGCCGATGGAGATGTTGTACTGTTCTTTATCGACCGCTACATCAATGCCGATGTATTCCGATAACTGGCGGACCAGCTCGTCGCGTTTGTCGATCAGGTCGTTTGGTGGCTGCGCTGTGGCGCTGCCCCGAGCACTGACAATCTCGTTGTTCAGATTGGCAATTCCGGATGCCAGCGAGTTGACCTGACCGGCCATGGCCTGCATCTGGCTGTTCAGGGTTTCGTTCTGGTCATTGAGGTATTTATAAATGGTGCTGAACCGATCGACCAGGCCTTGTGATTCGCCAAGCACCACATCCCGCGAGGGGACGTAAGCCGGGTTATCGGCGCCACCTTGCAGGCTGGCAAAAAAGCGATCCAGCTGGGGCTGCAGGCCGGTGCGTTCATCGGCCAGAATGCGATCTACCTGTTCGATATTAACCTTATACGCGTTTTGTTGCTGGAACTGGCTGGTGTCGGTTCGTTGTTGGGCAATCATGAATTGATCGGTAATGCGGCGCACCGACTGAACATCAACACCCTGGCCGACAAAACCAAACCCCCGAAACAGCGGGCTGTTGGTGTCGAGCACCACTTCCTGACGCGAATACCCCGGGGTATTGGCATTCGAAATATTATGGCCGGTCACCCGCAAGGCTTCTTGCTGGGCTTTGAGTCCGGAGATGGCGGTATTCAGTAAGCTCATTCAGAAACCCTCCGGCTTACGCCTGGCGTGTGCCTTCAGTGGTCAGGAATGAGGGCAAGCTGTCGGCAATGCGCAAAATCTTATTGGCGTATTCCGGATCAGTTGCATAACCGGCCGACTGCAGCGAGCGCACAAATTGCTCAGCATCGCCGGTGTTTTCAAGAGCCGTTTTGTAGCGTGGGTTGGCACTCAGAAAATCGACAAAATCGTTAAACGACTGAGCCGGGTCATCATAGGCACGGAACGCATCGCGAATGGCAATGCGGTTACCCTCGATGTACTCGTGGGTGTTTGTATCGGCCACGGCACCCTGCCAGCGCTGGTCGGCTTTAATGCCAAAAAAGTTGAAGCTGTTGGCGCCCTGCCCGTCTTTGATCATGGCTTTGCCCCAGCCGGTTTCCAGTGCGGCCTGGGCAACCAGAATGCCAGGTTCAACACCCAGCCGCTCGGCGGCTTGTTGGGCGTGGGGCAACAGTGATTCGATAAAGGCCGCGGGCGAATCATAAGCCGAGAGTTTATCGGGGGCAGTAACTGCTTGCGCAGTAGGATCTTCCGATGCGGCTTCGGCCGGGGTTGAACGGGCAGCCGGACGTTCGACTGGCAACACCGGTCGTGGACTATCGGTTAATGATTTGATATCAATGGCGTTAAAATCGGCTGGCCGCTGCGGCATGTTGTCGGACATTTGCTCGAACAACACCTCTGCCAGACCATAACCACCGGTCTGGGATAAATGCAGGCTGAGTTGCTGGTCGTGCATGTCGCGATAGAACTTGGTTTCATTGCTGCTGAGCAGGTCGGATGCCATAACATCGGTAGCGTCGCGCATGCTTTTGAGCATCATGTTGATAAACATCGATTCGAACTGCTGGGCAACGCCTTTAAGAGCCGCTTCATCGTCTTTGCGCGCCAGCGATTTCAGGCTGTTCAGGCCGTTCAGATCGTTGTAGTTAAAGGCTGCGTCAATTTGTGAAGCCATAGTTTGCCGCTCTGTGGTTAAGGGTTGCCGCTCTTTGCCGGGTCCGGTGCTGACAATAGGGCTTTATCACCGGAAAATTATTGGCCGTGCAGTGTCTCTTACACGATCTGTGCCAGAAAGCTGTTCAGTGATTAAGGGTGAGTCGGTCAGGCGTGCGTCTGGTAATGCATTCAGCACGCCTTTTCTGGTATTCCCGCAGTGAAATCGGAATTTGAATCCGGTTCAGATCACAATCAGCTCCGCTTTTAATGCACCCGCCGCCTTGAGTGCTTCAAGTATGGCCATCAGATCGCCCGGTGCTGCGCCGATGCGATTCACCGCATTGACGATGTCGTTGAGGGTTACCGAGCCACCGAACTCAAACATCGGGTTCTCTTCCTGATTGGCGGTTAATGCGGTATCGGGTACCACCACTGTTTCGCCGTCGGTGAATGCATCGGGTTGGCTGACTTGCAAGGTGTTATCGACGGTGACCGTCAGGTTGCCATGCGTTATCGCCACCGGGTCGATGCGCACATGCTGGCCGACAACGATGGTCCCGGTGCGGCTATTGATGATGACGCGCGCGGCCCCTTCACCGGGCGTTACTTCCAGGTTCTCAAGGACACTGATAAAACTGACCCGTTGGTTGGGGTCGCGCGGAGCGGTGACGCGTACCGAGGCCGCATCGACCGCAGAAGCCGCACCCGGGCCGAGCAGATCATTAATGATGTCGGACATGCGCCGGGCTGTGGTGAAGTCCGGGCGGTGCAGATTAAAGGTTAAAAAGTCGCCCTGGGAAAAGGTACTGGCGACGCCACGCTCGACAATAGCGCCGCTGGGTATGCGACCGGCACTGGTTACGTTTACCTGAATCGACGAGCCATCCTGCCCTTCGACACCAAAACCGCTGACCACCATATTACCCTGAGCAACCGCATAAGTCTGACCATCCGGCCCGAGCAAGGGCGTTAACAACAGGCTGCCGCCGCGCAGACTGTCGGCATTACCAATACTGGACACGGTAATGTCAATTTCCTGACCCGGCTTGGTGAAGGCTGGCAGGGTCGCATGAACACTGACTGCAGCTACGTTACGCAGCCTGGGGTCCTGACCTTCGGGAATGGTGATGCCAAACTGTTCCATCATATTGCGGAACGTCTGGTTGGTGAATGGGGCCCGGTCACCCGTACCGCTCAGGCCAACCACCAGGCCGTAACCTACCAACTGGTTATTACGCACACCCTGCACACCCGCCAGATCTTTGATCCGGTCGGCCAGTGTCAGGCTGGCGATCAGCATTAGTACCAGTGTGATCGTGAAGCGTTTCATGGTGTCACCTTGTTGGCGGATTGGGTTTTGCCTGTCTGAAATAGCAAGTTACGGGCCATTTGGTTGAACTTGCTGCTTGAATTGATGTGCCGTTAAATCGCACCGTCTCACCCCGGGGAATATCAGGGTGGAAGATGCGCTACCCGCTGCTTAAAAAGGAAACACCGGAGAGCTGAAAAACCGCGTCAACCAGCCTGGCTGACTGGCATTGGCCAGGGCACCAGCACCGCTGTAAGAAATGCGCGCATCGGCCAGTTTCTGGCTGGATACGGTGTTATCGAGGTTAATATCCTCAGGGCGCAACATGCCCTGAATACGGATGAACTCTGCGCCGGTATTCAGCGTGATCCATTTCTCACCCCTGACTCTTAATACGCCATTAGGTAGCACTTCTGAAATGGTGACTGAAATATTGCCGCTCAGACTGTTGCTCTGGTCGGCATTGCCCCGACCCGAAAAGCTGCGCTCACCCTGTATCGTCGCGCTCAAGGCTTCGATGGGGGCGCCGCCCGCAATGATGGGTGCGTTCAACCCGGCCTCTGATGATTTCTGAGAGGACGACTGCGATGACTTACTGCCCTGAGTGTCTTCATCGAGCAATACGGTGATGATGTCGCCGGTGCGCATGGCTTTTTTATCACCGTAGAGCGACATGCCAAACCGGTCATTGAACAGAGAGCCGTTATTGCTCGGCGGTGGCATCAGTGACTCTGACGGTACCGGTGCAAACTCTGGGTCGCCGGGCTTGGGGCTATCGTTCAGCGAACTGACCTGAACACTACTGCATCCGGCCAGCACCCAGGTCAAGCTGACAATTAACACGGTTGAACGAATCATATCGCTACCCTCTGCGCCTTAGAGATTCTGGTTAATGAAGCCCAGCATCTGATCGGCTGTGCTGACAACTTTCGAATTCATCTCGTAGGCACGTTGCGTTGAGATCATATCGACCATTTCTTCAACGATGGAGACGTTGGAGGTCTCCAGTGCGCCCTGGATAATCGCACCAAAGCCGTCAAGACTCGGCACCCCGACCTGAGGCTGACCACTGGAGGCGGTTTCCAGATACAAGTTGTTACCAATGGCTTGCAGGCCCGCCGGATTCACAAAGTCAACGACATCAATCTGGCCGATTTCTACCGGCAGGTTATCGTCGGCAAAGACAGCGGTAACTATGCCATCATTACCCACGGTGATGGTTTTGGTCTGCTCCGGCACCTGTATATTGGGTTCCAATAAGTAGCCATTGGCGGTCACAATCTCACCGTCGGCACTCAGATGAAAAGTACCATCACGGGTATAGGAAATATTGCCGTCGGGCATCAGCACCTGAAAGAAACCGCGACCGTTTATCGCCATATCCAGCGGTTGTTCTGTCATGTTCAGGTCGCCCTGGGTAAACATTTTTTGCGTACCTACCGTTCGTACACCGGTACCCAGTTGCAGCCCCGAAGGCAGCTGTGTATTTTGCGCGCTCTGCGCACCGGGCTGACGCTGTACCTGATAAATCAGGTCTTCAAACACGGCCCGCTCTTTTTTGTACCCGGTGGTGCTGGCGTTGGCCATGTTATTGGATATGGTGGCCAGGGCGATGTCCTGGGCTTCCAGACCGGTCTTGCCGACCCACAGTGCCTTATTCATGACATTTTCTCCTGCTGAACGCTATCAGTTCAGCCGCAGTAATTGCTCAGCGGCCTTGGACACATCGTCTGCGGCCTTCATCATTTTTATTTGCATTTCATACTGACGATTGATCGCCAGAATGTTGGTCAGTTCAGAAACCGCGTTGACGTTGCTGCCTTCAACAAAACCTGAAACAACCCGCAGTGTTGGATCACCTGCCAATACCGCATCGCCTTCACGGGGGCGAAACAGACCGTCTGTTCCTTTCTCCAGATTCTGCAAATCGGGGTTGACGATTTTAATGGCGTCAATTACCAGCATTTCGTTGGGTCCGGCACCGGCCGGGCGGATGGAAATGGTACCGTCGTTACCAATCTCGATCTTTTCATAGGGTGGCAATACAACCGGACCGCCATTACCGAGGACAGGCTGGCCAACACCATTGATCAGTTCACCCAATGGCGTAACCGCCAGATCACCGCGACGGGTATAGGCCTCGTTACCTTCGGCATCGAGTATCGACAGGAAGCCATCACCAGCAATGGCTACATCCAGTTCACTCCCAGTTTCGATCAGCGGGCCGTCGTTAAAATCGGTCGCCGGGCGCTCGGTCATTGAATAGGCGCGTGTCGGGAAATGTTCTCCGTATACCGGCATCGAACGGGCCTGCGCCCAATCGGCTCTGAACCCAGTGGTCGAGGCGTTCGCCAGGTTATTGGAGTGAGACGTTTGCGCCATCATGTTGTTCTTGGCGCCGGTCATTGCTATGTAGAGGGCACGATCCATATCGGACTCCTGCTGCCGCTTTCTGAGACTGTACAGGGAGTAATGCGAAAGGTGTGCCAGGTATTAAATCCGCAGGATTTAAAGGGACGTGGGACAGAAAAGACGGGACACATAAGGGGACGTAGGACATTTAGGGACGCGGGACATTTAGGGACGTTGGACATTGTGGACGTTGGACATTGGGGACGTTGGACATTGGGGACGTTGGATATTGGGGACGTTGGATATTGGGGACGTTGGATATTGGGGACGTTGGATATTGGGGACGTTGGACATTGGGGACGTTGGACATTGGGGACGTTGGACAATTGGGGACGAAGGGGCTGGGGGACGGAAAAGATTGGTGAACTGGATCTTGGCACTACCGGTGCCTTTGCTCCATTGGTTTTTTCCGGCCGTTAATGCGGCAAGCTTTAGCCTGGATTTGCCGGATAGCGGAAAGCGGCGCTGAGCGATGCTCAGCGCCTTGTCACTTTTATCAGGCTTGATTGCCCGCTTACCTAAGGTTGATGATCGTCTGCGTCACCGCATTGGCTGTCTCTATGGTTTTCGCGCTGGCCTGATAGTTGCGCTGTGCGATGATCAGGTGCACCAGTTGCTCGGACAGGTCCACCGTTGAATCTTCCAGAGCAAACGATTGCAGGCCGCCCAGCAAGCCGGTTCCGGGTTCGCCGACGGTGGCGTCGCCGGAGGCAAAACTTTCCTTCCATTCGGTATTGCCAACAGGACTCAGGCCTTCATTGTTGGCGAAGCTGGCCAGCGCTACTTGCCCCAGTTCCTGCGCCTCGCCGTTGGTGTAACGGGCAAAGATAACGCCATCGTCACCGATTTCAAGATCCTGCAGTCGCCCACTGGCGTAGCCGTCCTGCTGGAAGTTGTAACGCGCGAAGGGGCCACCGTACTGAGTGGTGCCATCGAAGGAAATCGCAAAATTCGCGTTGGTGTTAGGATCCGGAATCGGTAAGCGACCACCCTGGGCCTCTGGCAGGCCAACATAGCCCCCCGTTGGCTCTCCGGTTTCCGGATCAATTGGGCTCCAGTTCGAAATCAGAAATTCACCGGTATTCTCTTCATCGACTGTGCCGTCCGGGTTAAAGAACAGCTGGAACGAGGCCATACTTGGCTGCGTGTTCTCCGGGAACGGCAAGCTGGTGTCAGGATCGACAACATTTTCACCGTCAATCTGAGCATAGACTGTCCAGGCATTCAAAGCATTGGGCCGATTTTCATCTCCAGGATTTTTGACGTAAAACAACTGCATCTGATGCTGGTTACCGATTGAATCGTAAATCGGCAAGGAAGCCACTTCGTTGTAGGTTGACGTATCGTCCGGATTGAAGGCGTTAATGGTGTAGTCTTCAAAGCTACTTGCTGTCAGTCCATTGAACAGACCGGTAACGCGAGGGTCCGGATCGATCAAGGTGTAGCCATCGTTCAAAATAACATCAACATAGCCTCCTACTTTTGCATTCACTTCAGCGCCCGGTTGCCCACCCAGAACGACCGGAGCAGTTCCCTGGTAGCCCTGTATCGTGATGTTGTCATTAACGTTTGGCGAGTCGATTGCAACTGAAATATCAATGCCTGTTGAGGCAGTAAGAACGATATCACCGGTATCCGAATCAAGTTCAGCGGTAATACTGTTTAAAGTCGATTGCTGATACTGATTTATCTCGTCAACCATCGCCAGGTAATTATTTGCAGTAATACGCTGACCATTGATAATAATATCCATATCGCCCGCATTGCCATAGTTTTCTGACAATAACCTCACCTGCGTTTCTGCTTCAGCATCAACACCCTGCTGATCAGCCAGTTGCGCGGCAATTTGCGCCGCCGTAGCACCTTCGGGAATTTCAATGGTTGTACGTTCTTCTGTATCTTCATTGAACAGCACGAGAGACTGCTGCGGATAGCCATTGGTGATCGCAGCTTCACCAAGCTCCAGCGTATTGGCATCGAAGGAATCAACCTGCAGTAAGGCATAAAGCTGCTCAACGTCGAGTTGGGCACCAGGCGCCAGGATATTGGTGACCGATACAATGGCGTCCTCTCCACCCTGAGTGGCTACAAATTGCAGCTTTTTGTTATCATTTTCATCACGCACCACTTCGGCTTGTACACCGATGTAATCCTCTTCAGGAACGGCTGCCAATTCGCGGTTTATCGCCGCCGCCAACTGGTCAACTGATAAAATGGTTTCGTCCAGGCTGATCACCACTGAACCCGAACGGTTTTCCTCATCCGGTGCAGGAACCGTTAAATTCACTCGAAAAGAATGACTCCGATCAACTGGGTCATTACCCACAATTTTAGTACTACTGATCAATCCTAGCGCTTCAAGAGATTCTCCGGTAGCAGGATCGGCAACGTCAACATCAATAGGAAACTGGCTAATGTCTGTACGTTCCAGCAAAAGTCGGCCGTTCACATGAGACGCATTCACCTCACCAGACAGGCCCGGAGTCGTTTGGATTTGTGTATTAATCTGAGTAACCAGTTCGTTATAGCTGGCGTAACTGCCTGGCGGTATGGTGATGACCAGCGGCGCACCACCGTCCACTGTTATTTCAATCTGATTGTTAAAGGGTGTGTCAGGATTTCCCAGAACCCGCGTCGGCGCGGGTGAAGACGAGACCGCCATCCCAACTGTATTCATATTGATGGATGAAGTGGTCGCACCTGCGTTATGGATAATACTGATGTCTTGTGGACCAATCCCAACCGCAGTATCGGTACTGATTACCAGGCGGTTAGTGGCACCATCTACATTCGCAATGACAGTATTGGCAACCAGGGCACCGTTTACGGCAGTCTCAATGGCCGTGGCAAACGCCGCCTGGCTGGGATAACCACCACCGGGTACGGTCATAGTGACGGCGCTGCTCAACGATCCGACATTAATGTTAAAAACTATGTCATTGCCGGCATCGGCGTTAGCAAAGGGGGCCGTGTTATCAAGGGTATTCAGTGTCGTGCCACTGGTCAGTGTGGTATTAGTGCCGGGAACGAAGTTATTGTAGGTGAGCTCCATCTGGTCATTACCCTGAATGCTGGCTGCCACACCCGGATCCGAGGTCAGGTCAATAAACCCGCCTGAGCTAAAAAGCTCAGATCCAGCCACAGGAGACGTGACTGTGGGTGTTGAAAAATTCATCCAGCCTGCATTTAGCAAGGTACCGGTAGAGTTTGCCAGACCAACAAAAGAAGTACCATCGGTTGCATAAGCTCCATTGGTTTCAAAAGTAATGGTACCCGCTGGATTCTCAACTGCCCGGATCTTTCCCGCAAGATCCGAATCCGACTGAATACTACCGTTAATCGCCGACACCATGTCAGCAACGCTGTTGTAGGTGGCAGTATCCCGAAAGGGTTGCAGGTTTGCCGTGAGCGGCGTTATACCGCCGTTGATGTTGGGCCCCTGAATAGTCACGTCGAATGTCCATGACGCTTCAACTGCGGTCGGTGTCCAGGGTAAGGTTACCCCAACCGCACTGCCCTGATAAGTCGCTGCACTGCCAGCGGTTGTTGGAAAGCCCACCGTTGACAGAGTTGAGTTGGTATCCACCAGTGAGCCTGCCTGAGCAGCACCAATGGCCAAACCATTGGTTTGGGTAATGGTCCCATCCTGCTGCAACACCTGCGCACCGGCTGGCACGTTAACTCGCGAGTCAACATCAGAGGTTCCCCGCGGGGGCTGATTGCCAGAATCGACTTCCAGATCTGTTAATACCCCATTGACGATCCCGCTCTCATTCACACCAAAGCCTTGCAATCGGGCATTGGTATTGCCGGTAATAAACCCTTCTTTGTCGACGCCAAAAATACCCGAACGGGTATAGGTTACAGAGCCGTTTGGATACTCCATCACAAAGAAACCATTACCGTCGACCGCCAAATCAAGCGCCGAGTTGGTCTGGCTGATGTTGCCCTGATCAAACTTCTGCCCGATGTTGGTTACGCGTACACCAGCGCCAGCTTTGTCCTGACCATGGCCCAGAAAGGAATTGGTGTAGGCATCACCGAATTCAGTACGACTGGTTTTGAAACCGGTCGTACTGGCGTTTGCAATGTTGTTGCCTGTCACTTCCAAGTCTTTATTTGCGGCGGCGATGCCGCTCAGGCCAGTACCAAAACTCATGGGTTACTCCTCGCACTGCGCTGTTCAAAACCGGGATGCAGCCATCACCGGTGACGGTTCATGATGTAGTAGTCGATCAGCCTGTTCAGGCGAGCCGGTTAATACACCTGATTAATTTGTTTCACATCGGCCATGGTGATGTTGCCGCCACCGGCCAGATTCAATTGCAGGTCACTGTCCTGCCCCACGGTCACTGAATCGACCCGGGCACTGGTGTGAGTACCCAGAGCTTGTTGCTCACCGGCAACATTACCAACAACACTGAATCGATAGACGCCGGCATCGTGCGGAATGATGTTGCCGTCTTCATCGGTCGGGAACTTGTCGTAGTCAATGTCAGTCATCTCGCCATTGACTTCGAGATTGGCCCCGTCCCACTTGAAGTTCAGTTCACCGGCGGGCTGATTACCCAGCGGTACGCTCTCAATCATTTGCCCGTCACTGTTGGTGATCTGTAGCATCATGCCGCTGGCACCGGACGGCACATCGGCCACACCAAACACCAACTCACCGATGCGCAGCAAACTGTCCTGATTGCCTTCAACGGTCACGGCGCCGCCTACCAGCGAACTGGCTTGCAAGGCCTGAGACGATTTATAGGAGTTGGATAAAGACTCAAACCCCTTGCTCATGTTCTGAATGCCTTCAACCTGGGAGAATTGCGCCAACTGGGCAACAAACTCGGCATTGGCCTGGGGTTCAAGCGGGTTCTGGTTGTTCAACTGAGCAATCATCAACTTCAGGAAATCGTCTTTGCCCAGTTCATTAGAGTTGGTTTCCTTCGGCTTTTTTTGGGCAATATCGTACTGGCTGAGCGCGCCGGCACCGGTTACATCATTGATATCAGCCATGATGATTCCCCTTGTCAGCGTCTGTGCCGACTGTAATAAGGTTCGGTTTCATTGTGCTTACTGCCCCATCGTCAGGGTTTTCTGCAGCATGGACTTGGCGGTATTGAAGATCTCGACATTGACGGTAAAGCTGCGCTGGGCAGAAATCATGTCGGCCATTTCTTCAACCACATTGACGTTCGGGTAGTAGACATACCCTTCTGCATCGGCAAAGGGATGCGTCGGGTCGTAACGAATATCGAGTGGGTCCTGCTTTTCGACAATGCCGCGCACATTCACACCGCGACCGATATCGTGATCTATATCGACAGCGCTCCAGTCGCGATCAATACCGGGTTGTTGCAGCACCTCGAAAATGGGCTTGCGGGCGCGATAGGTGTCTTCTTCACTGGAGCTGACACTCTGGGCATTGGCCAGGTTGCTGGCGGTAGTATTCAACCGGATAGACTGGGCATTCATGCCGGTTCCGGCAATGTTAATGATGTTAGACAGTGACATGATTATTGCCCCTTGATGGCACGAGTAAGCCCTTTGAACTTGCGGTTCAGAAAGTCAAAACTGGCGTTGTATGACATGGCGTTTTTGGTGAATTCGGCGTTTTCGACATTGGAGTCGACGGTATTACCATCAATAGAGGGCTGGTATGGATTCCGGTAAAACATCTCGGTATCTGACGCGGGCCTACCCTGGATGTGGTTTTCCTGGGTGCGACGCACGTCGAGGCTCTGGTTTTTGCTGACTTCAC
>Ga0307937_1000391_pt1 | contig 27292 bp, 20 predicted proteins | sample OrgLakmetagenom3_FD_201814 | JGI IMG/M metagenome (GOLD analysis project Ga0307937, IMG submission 201814) | Saline water microbial communities from Organic Lake, Antarctica - #3 | ecosystem: Environmental > Aquatic > Non-marine Saline and Alkaline > Saline | place: Antarctica: Organic Lake...
AAGAATGGCATAATGCAGGAATTAAAATGAAAAAGCAAAATGTTTTTGATGATTTTATTGCTGCTGCGGAATATCTTATTGCTGAAAACTATACGTCATCAAATAAATTGGCGATTCGCGGAGGATCCAATGGAGGTCTTTTGGTAGGCGCTGCAATGACTCAACGCCCAGACTTGATGCAAGTTGCTTTACCAGCGGTAGGCGTTCTGGATATGTTGCGTTACCATACATTTACTTCTGGTGCTGGATGGGCTTACGATTATGGAACTTCTCAAGACAGTTCGGAAATGTTCGAATACCTAAAAGGCTATTCTCCATTACACAGCGTTAAAGAGGGGGCAGAATATCCAGCTACTTTGGTGACTACTGGAGATCATGATGATAGAGTAGTGCCAGCACATAGTTTTAAGTTTGCCGCTGAATTACAAAGTAAGCAAGCAGGAGATGCCCCTACCTTAATTCGAATAGAAACCGATGCTGGGCACGGAGCTGGCAAACCAACTTCAAAAATTATCCAAGAATACGCAGATATTTTTGCCTTTACCTTTTATAATATGGGCTATACTGAATTATAGTTTCTATTGTAATTTTATTGATTACAAACCCCTGTTTTAATGAACAGGGTTTTTTGTGTTTGAGAAGATTGTGTTGAACTGAGCGCTTCGATTCTTCGATAAACTCAGTAAAGGCTTGGTTAAGGTTTTTCAGCATCTTCTCCAAACTAGTTTGTCATGCTGAACTTGTTTCAGCATCTAAACCTTAGGTGATCAAATCGCTTTAGAATACCCTCGCTAAGACCAAGAAACACGGCCTACCTTCTGGCAAAGGGAGGTTAAAGGGTGACAAATTTTGAATGTTGGTAGCTATGAAAGCTTGAAACAGGTAGGTCTTGATAAAAGTCTTTAAAGTCTCTTAGATCAGCAAATAGAAATAATCGATAATGTTGATTATGCATCAAAACTCTCTTTTGAACATTATGAGTTTCACCGATGTAGAATTTATGGGGTTGCTTGTATAAATTATATAGAGGAAGTGTGTGGGTAAAATATAAAAAAACCTCAACTAATTAAAGTTGAGGTTTAAAAGGTGGTGCCTCCAGGAATCGAACCAGGGACACAAGGATTTTCAGTCCTTTGCTCTACCAACTGAGCTAAGGCACCAGTTTTAATGCGGGGGCAAATATAAAACCATTATTTAATTCTACAAAACAAAACTTGAAATATTCTTATCACTATCTTTGACCCTAAATTTTGACATGAATTTAGTTATTGATGTAGGAAATACGATGGTTAAACTCGCGATATTTGATCAAGATCAACTGTTGGAGAGCACGTCATCTTCTTCAGAAAATGTATTAAAACGTGTAAAGACTCTTTTTGAAACCTATCCAAAACTCACTGAAAGCATCATATCTTCAACTGCTCAAGTTCCAGAAGGCTTAAAAAAGCAATTGGCTTTACAGCTTAACCTTGTTGAATTTAATCATAAAAGTAAAGTCAATTTTAAGAATAATTATACTACCCCTGAAACCTTGGGTTTAGATAGAATAGCTCTTGTAGCAGCAGCTTCGGAGGTTTGCCCGAATGCCAATGTTTTGGTCATAGATGCAGGGACCTGCATTACTTACGATTTTTTGGACAAAACAAATACATACCAAGGAGGTGCTATTTCTCCAGGTTTACAAATGCGTTTTAAAGCGATGCATACGTTTACAGAAAAATTACCGTTGATAACGAAGCCTTGGCAAAACACATGTTTAACAGGTAAATCTACTCACGAAGCAATGCAAATTGGAGTTTTTAAGTCAGTTTGCTATGAAATCGACGGTTATATTGAAGATTATCTTGCTGATTATGAAGATTTAACAGTTGTTTTAACAGGAGGGGATTATAATTTGTTGTCAGCATCTATAAAAAATAGCATATTTGCCACTTCAAATTTTTTATTAAAAGGCTTAAATAAAATTTTACAACTCAATTCAAATTAATGCTCACTAGATTTATTTTTTTTACTTCGGTACTACTTTTGATGACTTCTTCCGCTTTAGCACAAGAGAATTCGTCCTCACCTTATTCTTTTCTTGGAATTGGGACTAAAGCCTTTAGAGGAACTGTAGAGAACAGATCTATGGGTGGATTGGGAATGTTGGGAGATAGTATTCATTTGAATTTAAAAAATCCAGCGGCCTACTCAGATCTGAAGTTAACAACTTTTACCGCTGGAGCTACAACCAATTCGGTCGAATTGGAGTCTGCTTCTGGTTCTGATGACTTAGATTATTTTACTTTAGATTACATTGCTATTGGACTTCCTTTTAATAATTTTGGTGTAGGTTTTGGAATCAAACCCAGAAGTGCTGTGGGGTACGAGTTAGAAGAACGCACCACGACATCTATATCTCGGCTAAACGGAAGAGGTGGCCTAAATACGGTTCACTTTTCTGCAGGATTTGAACCCTTTAAAAATTTTAGACTAGGAGGAACTATCAACTATAATTTTGGAGATATTGAGAATAAAAGTCTTACTTTTAGAGATCAAATCCAATTTGCTTCGAGAGAACTTAATTTTATTGATATCAGTGGATTGTCTTATAATTTTGGGGCGCTCTACAAGTTTAATTTAAATGAAAAATTGACTATTAATACCTCTTTGAGGTACGAAGCAGGTTCCAGCTTAAGTGTAAGCAATAGAAGAGAACTCGCTACCATCCAAATAGGTCAAAACGACACTGAAATTGTTGTAGATGAATTTAATGTGGAGCCTAGAGATTCTGAAATAAAATTACCAGAAATGTTAGCTTTTGGAGCTGGGATAGGTGAAGATAAAAAATGGTTTGTAGGCTTGGAGTACGAACACTACCAAGCGGGAGATTTTTCTTCACTTTCCTACAATTTTGGTCCCGAGGTAGCTCAAATAGATGCAAATGTTTTTCGTCTTGGAGGATATTATATTCCTAGGTACAATGACCCCGTAAGTTACTTTAAACGAGTGGTTTATAGAGCAGGCCTTAGGATGGAGCAAACAGGTTTAGAATATCGAGGTGAAGATATTGATGAGTTTGGCATATCATTTGGTCTAGGTTTACCTGCAGGTCGGGTATTTACCAATGCCAACTTGGGAGTAGAGTATTTTGAAAGAGGAACAACTAGTAATAATTTAATTCAAGAAAACTTTATTAGTGTATTTTTGAGTTTTTCTTTCAACGACAAATGGTTCATTAAATCTAAATATAATTAAACACTTTAAAATTATGAAGTTTAAAATCGCTTTTACACTTTTTGCAGCCTTCTTTGCTTTAGGTATAGCAAATGCTCAAGATTGTAATGTCACGCTTAGTTTATTCAATGAGAGTGCAAAAGTCAAAAATTTTGATGATGCCTATCCTAAACATAAGGCTCTCTTAGAAAATTGTGCCGATTTAAATATTCTTATCTATCAACGTGGTGAAAAAATGCTTGAAGACATGATAGATCTAGCAGAAACTGATGATAAGAAAATGCAGTTGGTCCAGGAATACATTGCTAATCAAAGAATGCGATTAGAGAAATTCCCTAACGATACCAAAGAAGGAGAGATGCTTGCTGATATAGCAATGATCCAGTATAAAAATGAAATTGGAACTCTAGAGGAAAGGCTTGAAGCTTTTGAAGAAGTCGTTGAAACCGACAAGGACAACTTCTCTTCACCCGTAGCTATATATGCCTACTTTAGAATCGCTAATGACCTAAATGATACTGGAGAAAGAGATATTCAATTTTTATTTGATAAGTATGATGAGGTAATTGACTTAATCGAAACTCAAGAGAATGACAAAGCAGCTGAAGCAAAACCATTAATAGAAAAGCAAGAAGCGCAAGAAGAATTAACGTCTAGAGAATCTCGAATTTTAAAAAACTCTGAAATCTATTTAAGAAATTACACTAAAATTAAAGGAAGTGTGAATTCTTTACTTGGATCTAAAGCAGATTGCGATAATCTAATCCCGCTTTACAAGAAAGATTTTGAAGAAAAGAAAAATGATGTAAACTGGTTAAGAAATGCCAATGAGAGGCTTTCAGCAAAAGACTGTACAGAAGATCCTTTATTTTTCAAAGTTTCAGAAGCTCTCCATCGACAAGAGCCATCAGCGAATTCTGCTTATTCATTAGGGCAACTTGCAGAAGCTGAAGGAAATAGAAAAAAAGCACTAGAATATTTGAATGAAGCTGCTGAACTAGCTTCAGATAAATTTAGAAAATCTAGAATTTATTATAGAATCGCAAATAATTATAAAGCACAAGGAAGTCTTTCCCAAGCTAGGAGCTATTATAGAAAAGCTTTAGACAATAAGCCTTCTATGGGAATAGCCTACTTAAAGATTGCAGAAATGTATGCTAAAAGCGCTAATAACTGTGGTGAATCTGTTTTTGACAAAAGATCAGTTTACTGGTTGGCTGCAGATTACGCTAATAGAGCTGGCCGTGTAGATCCCTCTTTAAGTTCTACAGCTACTGCCACTGCAGCAAGTTATAAGGGTAGAGCTCCGCAAAAATCGGACATCTTCCAAGAAGATGCAGCAGGTAAGAAAATTTCGTTTTCTAACTGTTGGATAGGCGAAAGTGTGGTTGTACCGAACCTCTAAAATGGAGAAAAAAAAATCACTCATTTACAAAAGCATTGCTGTATGTACTTTTACAGCAATGCTTTTTGCTTGTGAGGGAAACCTAAGAGATGTAAAGGAGATGGAAAAAGATTTTCTAGAACCTCAATCTAAAGTGTATGACCTAAATCTTTTTTACACAGACAGTGGCTTTGTAAAAGCTAATTTAAGAAGTCCAGAAATGCTAGATTTTTCTAATAGGAAATTCCCTTTCAGAGAATTTCCTCAAGGTATTGAACTTGATTTTTTTGAAAAAGACTCTAGTAAAAATATGGTGACTTCAGACTATGCTATTCAATATTTGGAAACTGGACTTATCGATTTAAGACAAAACGTAAGTATTGTAACCTCCGATAGTACAATTATGAGGAGCCCACAACTTTATTGGGATCAAAAACGAGAATGGCTTTTCACAGATTACAATTACGAATTACAACTTTCCAATGGAGCTATAAACCAGGGAGAAGGTTTTGATTCTGATCAGAAATTTAATACCTTTAATTCAAGAACAAATACAGGTATCCAATATATCCAAGACTAATGAAATTTTTCAAATATTTTGAATTTGCCTATATTGCTTTTGCTATCTTCTTCATCATAGAAGCCCTAAGGATTTGGGCAGATAGCGAAGGCAGAGCTTATATGTACCTATTTTTTTCTGTCCTTGCGGTGTTTATGTTTTTTTTCAAAAGACGTTTTAGAAAAAAAATAGACCAAAAAAATAAACGATAATGAGTATAGAAGTCCTCATTATTATTTTATGCTTGTTATTTTCCGCGTTTTTTTCTGGTATGGAAATCGCTTTCGTGTCCGCCAATAAGGTACATATCGAACTTCAAAAGAACCAAAGCAACCTTATTGCCAGTGTGCTTAAAACCTTAACCAAAAAACCTTCCAAGTTTATCGCCACAATGCTGGTAGGTAATAATATCGCTTTAGTGGTATATGGGTTTTTTATGGGGGATCTTATTATGAATTGGTTTGAAACTCTTCGGCCTTTACAAAATGAATTTTTAAGTTATCTTATTGTTGAAGCCAGTTTGTTTACGCAAACCTTAATTTCTACACTGGTCATTCTCTTTACAGCAGAATTTTTACCTAAGGTTTTTTTTCAGATTTATGCAAACGTATTGCTTAAGGTATTCAGTGTTCCTGCTTTTATTTTTTATTACTTATTTAGTTTTATTTCCACTTTTGTCATCTGGGTATCTGATTTTATTCTTAAGAAAATTTTCAAAATTGAAGGGGATAAAGTGCAGCTTAACTTCAGTAAAGTGGAACTTGGTGATTACATCAACGAACAAATGGAAACTGTTGAGTTCAATCAGGATGTAGACTCTGAAATACAAATTTTTCAAAATGCTTTGCAATTTTCCGAAGTTAAAGCTCGTGAAGTTATGATTCCACGTAATGAGATTGTAGCTGTCGATATTTCGGATGACATTCAAGACTTGGTTGAAATTTTTACAAAAACCGGTTTGTCTAAATTATTGGTTTATAAAGAAAGTAACGACGACATTGTAGGTTACATCCATTCTTTTGAAATGTTTAGGAATCCACAGGACATCAAAAGTATTTTGATGCCAGTTGTTTTTGTGCCTGAAACGATGTTGGTAAAAGAAATTCTTAATATCCTTATTAAAAAACGAAAGAGTATTGCTGTAGTTGTAGATGAATATGGAGGGACAAGTGGGATGATGACAGTAGAAGATATTGTAGAAGAGCTGTTTGGGGAGATTGAAGATGAGCACGATTCTGTGGTTTTAGTAGAAGAGAAAATAAGAGCTAATTTTTATAAATTCTCAGCACGCTTAGATGTTGACTACATCAATGAAAAATATAAAGTAAATCTTCCAGAAAGTGAAAATTATGAAACTTTGGGTGGAATGATCGTAAATACGACTGAAGAAATCCCAGAGGTAGGTGAAGAAGTAGAGATAGACCAATTTAAAATAAAAATTCTAGAAGCTTCTAGCAAAAAAATAGAATTGGTTTCTATTAAGCTCGACACTTCAGAATAGGACTATAGCTAGGTTACACTGTATAGTTTTATTTTAATTTTAAATCAAATTTTTCACTTAAAAGAGTTTCAAACATTTTGAACGACAAAATTTTATATATGGGCTAATTATCTTATTTTCGCCCACTAGATTTCTTAAAATATCTTAAAATGGCAATACTTAGTAAAATTAGAGAACGAACAGTTTTTCTTATTGTAATTATAGCTTTAGCTTTATTTGCTTTTGTACTTACAGACTTATTCAAAAATGGAGGATTTTCTTCAGACAAAGCAACTAGCAGTGTTGGTGTAATTGGTGATGAAGAAATAGGTAGAGAAGAATTTGCTTTCGAAGTAGAAAACATTGTACGACAAAGTCAAGGCCAGGTTAGCACTCTACAAGCAGCCAACCAGGCTTGGGAAAACAACTTACGTATAACGTTGTTAAAACAACAGTTTGAAATCTTAGGTCTAGAAGTAGGCGCAGATCAGATTACAGATGTTATGGCTCAACAATTAGCTGATGATCCACAGTTTTCTAACGAAGCTGGTTTTTTTGATGAGGCAAAATTGAAGCAGTTTATAGCTGAGTTGAAAATAACGTCTCCACAACAATACCAAAAATGGATTAACTTTGAGCAATCTATGGAAGTGAATGCTAAGTCTCAACTTTATTATAATATGGTGAAGGCAGGAGTACAAGCTACACTATTGGAAGGTCAACAAATTTATCATCAAGAAAATGATAATCTTACTTTTGAATTTGTAAAAGTCCCTTTTGACAAGGCTGAAGAAGTTGAGGTTACAAAATCTGATATTCAAAATTACATCAACGCTCACAAAGAAAGGTTTAAGCAAGATGCTAAGCGTAATTTGGAGTATGTGTATTTTGAAGAAGCACCTTCAGAACAAGATAACGCTTCTGTTTTAGAAGAGGTCACAAAACTCACCACTGACGTGAAGATAGAACAAGCCAAAGGCTCATCTAATTTTAATACCACAGATAATGTTCAAGAGTTTATTGCTCTTCATTCAGAAACACCATACAATGATAACTATACCTTCGAGTATAATATGAAAGGCGAATTTGCCCAGGCTATCTTGGATTTGGATGTGAATGAAGTTTATGGCCCTTATTACGAAAATGAAAGCTATAAAATATCAAAACTTGTAGAGCGTACTCAAAAAGCAGACTCTGTAAAAGCGAGCCATATTTTAGTTACTTATGATGGTACTCGTGTGGATGCTTCAATTACTAGAACAAAAGAGGAAGCCAAAGCTTTAGCAGATAGTTTAACGACTGTGTTGGGAAGAAACTCTGGCAAGCTTGCAGAGTTAGCGGATGAATTTTCTTCAGATCGCCAAAGTGCAGAAAACGGAGGTCAACTCAACTGGATCACTTATGGAACTCTTGTTCCAGAATTCAATGATTATGTATTTGATGAAGCCAAAGTCAATAGTTATGGACTTGTAGAAACCGATTTTGGATTTCATGTTATTTATCTTGAAGATAGAACCTCTCTTAAAGACGCTGTAAAAGTAGCTACCGTAAGTAAAAGAGTAGAGCCTTCAGAAAAAACATTAAACGAACTATACCGATCGGCCAGTAAATTTGAGTTAGCAGCGAAAGATAATGACTTTAGAAAAGAGGCTGATAGTACTGGGCTAACTGTAAAACCTGTCAACGGTATTAATAAATTAGACGAAAGTATTCCAGGTGTAGGCCGCCAAAGGTCTATCGTAAAGTGGGCTTTTGAAGATGAAACTAAAACAGGAGACATCAAGAGTTTCGATACAGGAAGCGGATATATTGTAGCAAGAGTGACTAAAGTTTCTAAGAAAGGCTTACAGTCAACAGAAGAAGCCTCTGCAATTGTTACTCCAATTTTAAGAAAACAAAAACAAGCGGAACAAATTAAATCTCAAATAGAAGGGAAAGACTTGAATGCTGTTGCCTCATTATTTGAGGTAATTAAGCAAAAAGCATCTTCGGTTAACATCAGTAATCCATTTATTCCTGGAGGCGGAAGAGAGCCAAAAATAGTAGGTGCTGCTTTTGCTATGAGCGTTAATGATATATCTAAACCTTTACAGGGAAATTCTGGGGTGTATGTTATAAAACTTCTGGAGAAGAACGGGGCACAAGCTTTACCATCTTATAGAGCTGTTGCTAAAGAAGAAACAGAAAAAAGAACACGTTCTTTATTAAATCCTAGAACAAGCCCTATTATCGAAGCTTTAAAAAACAGTAAAGAGATAGAGGACAATCGTCATTTGATATATTAATTACTAGGTATTTATGACTAACTAACGAAACCCCTTTTAGTTTTTACTAAAAGGGGTTTCGTCTATAAAGCCATATCCGAATACTCCAAAACAGTAGGATAGCCTTTAGATTCAAAATAGGATTTTGGATTGCTTTTACTTACAGCCATAACAAAATCTCCTCCCCAAGCTCCAAGACTCTTTATGTTACCTTCAAAATCAGAAAATAATCGTTTTTGAACAGGCTCTAATTGAAGAATTTCAGATAGTAAAGATTCGTGACTGTCTATTAGGCTTTGAAAATGCTCTAAAGATTCAACTGCCAACATTTCTGAGGTGATTTCGTCAGTCTTTGAAATGTAATCAGCGAGTTGTAATGGTTTGTTTTTCCTATAATTAAAGATAGCACTTCGGCTATTTTGTTTTTGACCCAAATACACAAAATACACATGAGGTTTTATCACTTCTGGGATTTCTGCAAGGTCTACTTTTGGTAGATGGTTTTGGAGCTGATATATTAAAGCTGAACCAGACTCTGCACAAGCAACATCATAACCGCTACCTCCAAAGGTTTTAGCTAATAACTCATAAGGATTTACATTCGCCCACTTTGCGATATTAGCTATTAAAGAAGACGATGTTCCCAACCCCCAATTTCTGGGAAACTCAAGATGAGTTTCGAACCGATAGTTTTGAGTAAATACTTCAGGATTCAATTGAAAAGCTTCATATAAGATTTGAAAAAGCCGAGTTTCAATATCAGATTTAGTTTTTTGTTTCTTTATGGATAAAAGATCAAATTCAATATCTAGCCAAACTTCGTTTTGTTGAGTGTAGCTTATCCATCGTGAAAATTGGTTTGAAGAAGGAAAGACTTTTAAGTGTTGCCCAAATTTGCAAGGCATAGCCAAAGCTTTAGCTCCGTCGAGTACTAAATATTCTCCTGTAATAAGAAGCTTGCCGTGGCTGTAAAACTTTTGTGTGTTCATTAGGCACGTAGTCTTTCTAGTAAGGAAATCACTTCAGAATATGTTACTGTATGTGTTTTGAAATACTCCACAGCTTCCGTACGTTCGCCCTTGTTGGCTTCAAATTGATTTAAAATATTCATCAAATGCATTTTCATATGCCCTTTTTGGATACCAGTAGTCACCAAAGAATTGACGGCAGCAAAGTTTTGAGCAAGACCAGCTACTGCTGTTATTCGCATTAGTTTTTCCGCACTAGGATTTCCCAACATGGCTAAGGATAGCTTTACTAGGGGGTGTAAACTCGTAAGTCCTCCAATAGTCCCTAAAGCAAGAGGAATTTCTATCCAAAATTTAAAAACACCCTCCTTAGCTTCTACATGGGTTAAACTCGAATAACGCCCATCTTTAGCTGCATATGCATGAACGCCAGCCTCCACAGCTCTAAAGTCGTTTCCCGTAGCTAAAACCAGGGCATCAACACCATTCATAATTCCTTTGTTATGTGTGACTGCGCGGTAAGGTTCAATTTTGGCGATTTCAATAGCCTGTGAGAATCTTTTAACAAATTGATTAGCCTCCTCTTGAGTTTTACCAAGATTTGAAATCGGACAAGAGACTTCAGCCCTTACTAAACATTCTGGAACATAATTGGACAGAATGCACATAATTACCTCTGGAAACTTGTTTTGAGTTTTAAAAGCTTCATAAGTTAAGGCTTTAGCTTCAAGAGTTTGTCCAAATTGTTCTAAGCAAGAATTAATAAAGTTGGCCCCCATAGCATCCTTAGTCTCGAAAGTGCAATACAGCTGAAAGTAATTTTCTAGCTCTTGAGTTTTGTCTATAAGTTGAATGTCTTTAATACCACCCCCGCGTCTCACCATGTTTTTGGTAATGCTAGCCGTTGACGAGAAGAATAAAGGCTTTATCTGTAAAAAAAAATGTTTAAGCTCTTCTGTGTTTCCTTTGAAATCAAAATGAACATGGCCTACCTTAGTTGTACCAAGAACTTCAGTTTTGAATCCGCCTTTGTCTTGCCAAAACTTCGCAGCCTTACTGGCAGCTGCAATTACAGAGCTCTCTTCTATAGCCATTGGGAGAGCGTAAATGTCACCATCAATATCAAAATTGGGGGCAATGCCAAGTGGTAAATAGTAATTGGAGATGGTGTTTTCGGTAAATTCGTCATGTAATCTCTGCAACATTTCATCAGAATTCCAATACTGTTGAATCACTGTTTTAGCCTTTGGGTAATTTGATAAGTAATGATCTGTAACCCATTTTACTCTTTCTTCTTTGGTCAACTTGGAAAAGCCAGATATCTTAGACATTTTTATACTTTAGAATTTATAGACAAAGATACACTTCATAAAACATAAGCTGCTTTAAGCTAGCAAAAAACTGATTTCAAAAAGAGCTTAAGTCGTCATTAGTTTAGCGGTGACTTTACAATAACCCATAGTATTAAGAGTTTAATGGAAAAAGTAATCGATTTTAAATGTTTTTTTAGTAAAATTGATCTCCAAAATATAGCCCATGAAAAGTTCACTTACTTTTACTTATTTTCTTTTTATATTCCTCACTTTTTCTTCAACTCTTTTATACGCTCAAAATAAAGAAATAACCTTAGAGGAAATCTGGGGGGGCGAGTTTAGTCAAGAAAGAATGCAGTCTCTTCAGTCTCTTAATGATGGTAAATCATACATAGTTCAAGATTACGATGGAGCTAGTCAAGATATGAAAGTCGACATATATAGTTATAAAACTGGTGAAAAAACGGGAACGCTCGTTAGTAGTAAATCTATTCCAGGGTTGGATTCGTTTCAGACCTTTCAATTAAGTACCGATGAAACTAAGCTTATCTTAGGAACTGAAGTAGAATCTATTTTTAGAAGATCGTCACAAGGTATTTATTATGTCTACGACTTGTCTTCTAAATCATTATCCAAAATTGATGAAGACAAAATTCAGTCTCCTACTTTTTCTCCAAAAGGAGATAAAGTGGCCTATGTGAAAAACAACAATATTTATTCTTACTTCATTTCCACTAGAGAAACGACTCAAATCACCTCCGATGGAAAGAAAAATGAAGTGATCAACGGGGTTACAGATTGGGTTTACGAAGAAGAATTCGCCTTTGTACGCGCTTTTGAGTGGAGTCCAAACGGAAATCAAATGGCATTCCTAAAATTCGATGAGAGTGAAGTTCCAGAATTTTCTATGGATCTCTATGGAACTTATGGACAGAGTTTATACCCATCTCAAGATGTATTTAAATATCCTAAAGCAGGAGAAGACAACGCAAAAGTAAGTTTACATCTTTTTGATTTTGGAGATAACTCTACTTCTAAAATTGATTTAGGAGAGTATGAATACTTACCAAGGTTGAAATGGACAGCCGATGAAAATCTTTTTAGTGTACAAACTCTTAACAGATACCAAAATGAGTTGAAGGTCTATTTAGTTGACATTAAAACCAATGAAGCCAAGTTAACCCTCACCGAAAAAGATCCTGCTTATGTGGATGTTACCGATGATTTAACTTTTCTGAATAACAACAGTTTTATCTGGACGAGTGAAAAAGATGGATGGAAGCATATTTACCATTACGCACAGGATGGAAGTCTAATTAACCAAGTGACCAGCGGAGCTTGGGAAGTGACAAATTTTTATGGCTTCGATGATAGGTCTGGTAGAATTTATTTCCAAAGTACTGAAAACGGTAGTGTAAATCGGGATGTTTACTCCGTACTGGCCAACGGTAAAAACAAATTGAGATTAACGACAAAAACAGGAACCAATAGAGCGGACTTTAGCGCTGACTTTACTTACTTCGTCAATACGTTTACAAACACTTCAACTCCCTCTGTTTATACCCTACATAAAGCTAGTAATGGAGAGCTGTTAAGAGAGATAAAAGACAACAAAGCTTTATTGAACACACTTGAGGCTTACAACTTATCTGATAAAGAATTATCTACGATTGAAGTTAATGGAAATGAACTTAATATGTGGATGATAAAGCCTCCTAATTTCAACCCAGAAAATGAATATCCCATATTGATGTTTCAATATTCTGGACCTGGCTCTCAATCTGTATCCAACAGCTTTTTTGGCACCAACGATTACTGGTATCAAATGCTTGCTCAGCAAGGCTATATAGTCGCTTGTGTTGATGGAAGAGGAACTGGTTATAAAGGGAGAGATTTCAAAAAAGTAACACAAAAGGAACTCGGTAAATACGAACTCGAAGACCAAATATCTGCTGCAAAATTACTTGGTGAAAAACCATTTATAAATAAAGACAGGATTGGCATTTGGGGCTGGAGTTATGGAGGATTTATGTCTTCTAATGCTATCTTCCAAGCTAACGACGTTTTTAAAGCTGCTATCTCCGTAGCACCTGTAACTAGCTGGAGGTTTTATGACACGGTCTATACAGAACGCTATATGACAACTCCTCAGGAAAATGCTTCTGGATATGATGAGAATTCGCCAATTACTCATGTGGATGAATTCAATTCTGGTAATTACTTATTAGTTCATGGTAGTGCGGATGATAATGTACATGTGCAAAACACGATGCAACTTATTGAGGCCTTAGTACAAGCAAATAAACAGTTTGATTGGAGAATATATCCAGACAAGAATCATGGGATTTACGGAGGTAACACACGCCTTCACCTTTATACCTTAATGACAAACTTTATTAAAGAAAAGCTTTAACCTATATGGAAACCACACTTAAACCAGCTCATCAAAAAGAATTATTTGGACATCCAGCAGGTCTTTATATTTTATTTTTTACAGAACTATGGGAACGCTTTTCCTACTATGGGATGCGTGCCATACTTACTCTTTATATGCTAGCGAAAGTCAGTTCAGATAATCCTGGTTTAGGTTGGGAAGAAGGCAAAGCTTTGGCTACTTATGGGTGGTATACCATGCTCGTTTATGTGGTGTCTATTCCTGGAGGAATTATCGCTGATAAAATTTTAGGTCAAAAAATGTCGGTGATGATTGGCGGATGGTTTCTCGTCGCAGGCCATGGAGTCTTATCTATTGAACAGGATTGGGCATTTTTCAGTGGCTTACTTCTTATTGTCCTGGGTGTGGGTATGCTAAAACCCAATATATCTACTATGGTAGGTGGTCTCTATAAAGAAGGAGATGCTAGAAGAGACAAAGGCTTTTCCATTTTCTATATCGGTATAAACGTTGGTGCTGCTGTTGCTGCTATTTTGGTAGGATTAGTTGCTAAAGAATATGGATGGCATTATGGCTTTGGCCTAGCCGCTATCGGTATGGTGTTAGGCCAGTTGGTTTACATTTATGGACAAAAATATCTAACCCATGTTGGAAATAAACCTGACCCAGATTCTACCGAAGAAGCCTCTGTTTCTATCAAAGAGATTTTTCAAAGAATGCTGTCTACCAAAAAATCTTTAGCTGTTTTAGTTTTGCTACTGGCTATTTCTTTTGTAATCCCCGTCCAATTCATGGAAAGCGAAGTGACGGCTTACATCGTTTTCTTTATTTTTCTATCTGTGGTAGTCGGTTTTATGATGACCGTTTATGAAGATCTTAATGGTAAGGTAGAAAAAGATAGGTTTATTGTCTTACTTCTATCTTTCTTGATCGTCATTGTCTTCTGGGGAGCTTTTGAACAAGCAGGGGGTTTATTAAACATTTATGCTCAACAAAAAACAGATAGATTTTTACCTGCTTTTGACTACACAGTTCCAGCTGCGTTTTTTCAATCTTTAAATCCTACTTACATCATTTTATTTGGTATTCCAGTCGCTCTATTCTGGGCTTGGATGAAAAGGCGTGGAAAGGAAGCCTCTTCTATATTTAAGATGGCTATTGGTGTTATTATTATGGGACTTGGCTTTTTCTTTATGGTATTTGCTACTTTAGATTATCAAGCCAACGGTGAAGCGGCAATCTATTGGCTTATTTTTGCGTATTTACTTCACACTATTGGAGAGCTTTCTGCATCTCCTGTAGCGCTTTCTTTTATCACAAAGTTAGCTCCGTTACGCTATGGAGCACTTATGATGGGGTTATACTTTGCTGCAACTGGTTTAGGAAACAAAGTTGCTGGAATTATAGGTGAATCCTCTCAAGCTGAAAGCATAACTGTTGTGCTTAAAGCAGATCAAGATCAGCTGATGCGTTTTATTCCAAATCATGAAACAGATAGCATTTTTCAAAAAAATAAAGCTTTTACACTAGAAACTCAGCTTTATAAAAATGCCTCTGATGAAGTTATTTTTGAAGAAGTAAATACAGATGAAAACATAAATTCGCTATTTGCTTTTGAAGAAGAAGGATCAAAATTAGAGTTAATGGATAGGATAGAGCCTTATGAAGCTTCTGTAGATGATAAATTATTGACTTACTTAAAATTTGACTATAAAGACGGTCGTTATTTAGGCAGAGTAGATGTGGATCAATTTCAAACAGATCTTGAGTTTAAAACCTTTATGGGAATTATTATCTTTACAGTAGCCTTTGGGGTTTTAGTTATTTTACTATTAAAACCATTAAAACGTTTAACCCATGGTGCTGAAGAAAAAGAAGTGGAAGGTCTAGAGGCGGAAGGCTTTGAAATAGCAGATGATGAAATTAAATAAAAAGTTATGAAGTACTGGACTACAGCTATAATGCTCTTCTTTATTACCTCACTCTTTGCGCAAGTGGAGTGGATGAGTATGAATGAGGCTTTACAAGCTCAAAAGGATGAGCCTAAGAAGATATTTGCAGACTTTTATACAGACTGGTGTGGGCCTTGTAAAGCCATGGATAAAAATACGTTTGCTCATCCAGAGGTAGCAAAGTATATCAATATGCATTACTATCCTGTAAAATTTAATGCGGAAGGTACTGAGAAAGTCTTTTATAAAGATTTCGAATACACCAATCCTAACTTTAAACCCAACCGTAAAGGAAAGCGTAACGCACAGCATTTTTTTGCTAATGCCCTAAAGGTATCTGCTTATCCAACGGTTGTCTTTTTCGATGAGCAGGCCAATGTCATCTCACCAGTTGTCGGCTACAAAACTCCTGAGCAATTAGAGCTTTATCTGAAAATGATAGCAACTGGCGCTTACAAAGAGTTAACGACTGAGGATGCTTGGAAAAATTATCAATCAAAATTTGAAAGTACATTTAAAGACTAGTCTTCAGGAAATATATAAGCCCCATCTTCCCAAGTGGAATGAAAGGGAATACCCAATAGTTGGGCAGAATTTCTCCAACGCTCAATATCAGTCTTATAATTACTTCCATCTGCAATCACTTGTTTAGGCTTTAAATCTTGCAATAATCTATCGAAATTGAGATTTGGCGAATCTTTCAAAAGGATATAGGTGGGATGAAAGTTTTCTTTGGGATATGCTGGAATGCTGTCTAAAACGAATAAAATTTCAGAAGGATTTATTTCATAACTAGATTTTAATTTTGAAAAATCAATGCGTTTGATACCTTTCAAAGTTTTGTAATTCTTGAGATGATAAGTCAATTCGGGGGACTCTATGTTTTGAGGCTGATCAGAAAATAAAGTCAAATGCGATCCTTTTAAAACCCCTAGTTGAGACTCTCTATAGGTTTGAAAAATAACGATTTCTTCCTGCTGAATTTGATCTCGGTTTTCGATATAAATATAGAGAAGTAAAGCTACTAGCGATAAATTCAGAATAAAATAGCTTCTAAATTTTTGCTTTGAATCCCATAGAATTAAGCTAAAAAACAACACTAAGCTGGATATTAAGATCGTTTTTGTAAAGTAGATGTCATTAATGATTAAGCTTTCTTGGGAGGCAATCCAGTCGACCACCCAAAGGAGTGCATCTAGTGAGCTAGCGTATAGTGATACAAAAGTTTCTGGTAGTAAGTCGAGAAGGCTTAAAGCGATAATAATGACACCTCCGCCTAAGAGTATCCCTAAACCTGGAAGTATAATAAGATTACTCACCAAAAATAATCCAGGAAACTGATGGAAATAATATAAACTGAGGGGAAGTACTCCGAGTTGAGCAGTAATAGTTACACTGGTGATATCCCAAACTTTTTTGTCCAGATAATAACGAGGGCTGTAAAGTTTAGATAGTCTTGGCTGAAGAATAACAATGCTGATAACAGCCATGTAACTTAATTGAAAACCGACCTGAAAGATGAGATAAGGATTAATCATAATCAAAAAAACAGCCGATAAAGCCAAGGTGTTAATGGCACTGGTTTTTCGTCTATAGTTGAGGGCTATGCTTAAAAAAGAAAACATGACTGCTGCTCTCAACACCGAAGGTGTATAACCGGCAAGTGTGGCAAACCCCCAAATACCAATAAGAACCAGACTATTTCTTAATACTCTACCGTAGCGAAAACTTAAAAGACCTTTGGTTATAAATTGTAAAATGATGAGGATAATACCCACATGCAATCCCGAGACAGCTAAAATATGAACCACTCCAGCTTTAGAAAACTGGTCATAGGTTTCTGGATCTATATCTTGTTTTTGGCCAAGCAAAAGGGCCTGTATGATACCCAATTGTGCTTTGCTGAAGTCATGCCTCTGGAGCGAATTTTGAATGGTGGATCTTATTTTTTCACCAAAAGCTAAAAAGCTAAAGCCTGCTTCTTTTTCTATGAGTAAGTGATTGTATTCGGTAGATATAAAATGACTCATCTGCTGAGTAGCCATGTAGTCTTTATAATTAAATTGTTGAGGATTTTGAGAATCCTTAAAAAGTTGCATTTGTCCAAAACCAGAAACCATAGAGTTCGCAGGTAAATTTGAATCATGACGTTTTGAAATTTGTAATAAGACCTTCCCCTCATAGGGCTTAGAATTAAGGGACTGTATCTGGAACTCAAACTTGTCCTTAAAAGCACTGGATTTTAAAGCTTTAATTATACGACCTTGGAATATAACAGGATTTTGTAAAGTAGAGTCAATCCTTATGAGTCTGCTATAATGAGAATCTTGATGCTTGGGTAGGTGTATTTTGGTATTAAGAAACCCTATTGATATTAAAAATAAAAGAGAAACAGCAGTGAATAGCAATTTTGTTGCAGGGAATCGTCTTGCCACAAAAAAGCTCATTAAAAAGAGAAGAAATATGACTAAGGTGAGAGTTATATAAAGAGAAAAATCTAGTCCAAATTCAAAAAATCCAATCCAACTTCCCAACAAGAAAACCGTGCATATTTGCAACACCGGAAGATTGGAATACTTCATCTTTTAAAATTTTGAACTTAATTCACCACTCGCCTGCTTTTTACGAAATTTTCTTTCCAAAAGGGATTGTTGATAGAGGAAATCATAACTCCTCTGGAGCTAGAGGAATGAATAAAATCAATCGTTTCTGGTGTTTTTTTGACTACCAATCCTACATGGTTAATTCTTCTCCTGTTTTTGGAAATTTTAAAAAAGATAAGGTCACCAACCTCTACCTGTTTTAGTTTCAATTTCTTTCCCGTCTTGGACATGTCCCTAGAGGTTCTTGGTAACTCTACTCCATATTGCATAAATGAGAGTTGTATTAACCCAGAGCAATCCATTCCAGCAGAAGTGGTTCCTCCATATTTATAAGGAGTGCCTATGTAACTTTTAGAATAATCGACAACATTTTGGATCGTATTGGATCTTTTAAGTTCAACTTGTTGAGCTCGTTTTGAACTGCCACATGAAGTTAAGATTCCTATACAAATTAAAGATAACAAAAGGTTGTACTTAATTTCAAAAAAAATAGCACTACCAGAATTTCCAAAACTTCTTTTTTGTAGGGGTTTCTCCATAAGCATAACCATAACCATAACCATAGGCATAACCATAAGTATAACCATATCTATAAGCATTTATTCCTGTTTCAGATATGGCGTTTATGACTAGACCCATGTTAACCAGTTTTTTCTCATTATAGTATTCTTTGATGTGTGGTAGCAACCTAAGGTCTGTATAGTCTGCTCTAGTTACATATAAAGTAGAGTCAGCGAACTTACTAAGTAAAGATGTATCTGTTACTAAAATAGTTGGTGCTGTATCAATAACGATATAGTCATATTTTGCTTTTGCAGCATCAATCATTTCCTTGTATCGCTTACTCAAAATTAATTCAGCAGGGTTTGGTGGAATTTCACCGGAGAGCATAACATCTAAGCTTGACTTCTTCATTTTATTCTTTAAAACTAAGTCATCAAACTTTACAGAATGATCATACAAGAAATTTGATACACCAGCATGATTTTTATCAAGATTTAGATAATTATGTATTTGAGGATTTCTTAAGTCACATCCTATTAACAAAACTTTTTCGCTAGCGAAAGCAAGTGTCGTTGCTATATTAATAGAAATAAAAGTTTTCCCTTCGCCTTTAGTAGTTGAAGTTACCATAATTACTTTACCTCGAGAGGCTTCCTCATAATCAGCATCTTTAGGGCTAAGGAAGTTTAAATTGGTCCTCAAAATTCTGAAAGATTCAGCAGCAGCAGTTCTTTCATTTTTTTGGATAACAGAATCAAGTGATTTTTTCCTAAAAGGTATTTCACCCACAATGGGTATGTTTGGTAAATGAATTTTTATTTGTTCTTTAGATTTTAGTCTTGTATCTAGTAAGAATAAAGAAAACAATATGCTAAATGGAATTAAAAAACCAACCACTCCACCTGCAAGCAAGATCACGTTTGGTTTTGGGCTAATAGGGCTATCTTGAGTATAAGCGAAGTCTACAACTTTAATTACTGGTGCTGTAATAGCATTAGATAAAGCTGCCTCTTCTCTTTTTTGAAGTAAAAATAAATACAGTTTTTCTTTTATAGCTTGTTGGCGTTGAATAACTCTAAATTGCTTTTCTTGCTCTGGCAATTGTCCAAAATTCCTATCAAAAACCTGTTCCCTATTTTGAATATTATCTAAAGTAATCGTTAAGTTCTTGATATATCCATCGATAGTATTGAGCATGTTTTCCCGTAAACGATTCATTATTTGATCAGCCTCGATAATTAACGGATTATTTTTTGTCGAGGATACCAAAAGTCTTTGTCTTTCTATAACTTTTTGGTTGTAGGATTCTGTAAATGTATTCAGGTTCGAATTATCAATGCCAATATTTGCAGGCAACAATTCATATGCATCTTGACTAAGAATAACTTCTTTAAAACTTTCTGTTAACGCAATTTGTGTTAAAACTTCGTAACGTCTAAGCTCGGCTTCATTACTTTTAGCAATAATTTCACCTGCACTAGTTTCTAGGGTTATTAAATCATTTCCTTTTTTAAAATCTACCAAACCACTTTCTACGGTGTCTAGTTCACTAACTAAAAAAGCAAGTCTTTCAATCACAAATTCTTCAGTTCTCTTTGCAACTAACCGCTTGTCTGAAACACCATCTTCGTTAAATTGACTAACCAAACTATTAAGTATATCTTCATTTTTTTGCTGATTTTGTCCTAAAATAGAAATATCTAGAATCTCACTACCGTCACCAAGAATTTCTATTTCAAGTTTTCCCGCTAAGTCGGCGGCCGCACTGGCTTTATCTTTTCTTGTAAAACTAAAAGAAGAATTTATAATTGAGTTTAAATCATTGTCAAAATTGGGGTTGAAATCAATTATGAATTTATTCCCTTCTATCTCAATAGTATCACCAGGGTTAAAGCTTTTTCTTACATCGGTTTCTGAACCACTAAGCTCAAATCTTGTTAAACTAGTGAATGTCACATTATAACTAGCAGATTTATCTTTGAATTCTTTTTCATTCGACCATTCTACTTCAAAAGGAACTTCATTATTCCATATCTCAGTCGATTTTAAATCTCCAGACTTAAAATAAGACAATTCCAAACTTAGATTATCAACAACTTTGTTGGCAATTCTTCTGGATTTAATAATTTCAATTTCATTTTGAAGGTTTATTCTGCTCATGTCAAAAAGCGGTGCACTACCTTGCAATCCGGTTAAATCCAAGCCACCCTCATCCTTTAATATTTTAATTTGCGCAGCAGTGCTATAGATACTACTCGTATATCTCAGATATAAATAAGAAGCACCTAGACAAATAGAAAATGATAATAAAAACCAAGGCCAATACCTTAGATATTGTAATAATAAAATCTTGAGATCTGCACCTTCATTTTCTAGTTCCTGTTGGACTGAAGTTGACTGATTTAAATTTATATTTTCAGACATAGTTTTCAACGAGTAATTATAAGGGTTAAAGTAGTAAGTATCGAAATCACAGAAATCACAGTACCAATATCTCTTATGAATCCGGCAGAAGCAACCTCTGGTTTATTTGGTTGTACGTAGATAATGTCGTTAGGTTTTACGTAAGCGTACTTTGTGTTCATCCAATCTGTTTTGGTCATATCTATCCGTTTTACAACACGTTCCCCTTCCACTTGCCTTATAATTAAAATATTTTTACGTTTTCCTCTTATAGTAAGACCGCCAGCCATACCAAATGCCTGCTGTAAAGTAATGTTTTCTTCAACTGTTTCGTAAGTACCAGGATTTCGAACCTCTCCCTCAAATGTAAATTTAAAGTTAATCACTCTTACACGAACAGTGGGGTTTTGAATAAACTCCTTCAACAATTCTTCAAGATATAATTCCAATTCTTGGGTATTTTTACCTGCGGCTTCAATTTTACCCAATTGGGGGAAGTTTATTTTACCATCGCTGTTTACCAAATACCCCATTAACTTTAGCAATTCAACATTTTGGACTTGCTGTTGTTGATTACCACCAGCTTCAAATTTGTAGGGCATTACACTTTCAGGATTTAATGCAGTAACATCAATTTTCAAAATATCGTTTAACTGTATATCTGTATGTGAGTAGACATCAGAAACTTGTTCAAAATCTTGTTTATTGATATCTTGGTAGTAAACTATTTTCTTTTTTGTTGAACAGCCTATAATTAAAAAGGGGATAAAAAGAATAATAAATTTTTTCATTTTTAATTGTTAGTTAATTATTTACAAATTAAAGTCTTTTTTTTTAAATTCAAGACTGAACTTAGGATTTAAATAGAAGACAGGATAGGTCTAACTTTTTAAGCTTAAAATTATTGTTTAATGATTTTAATTACTAATTTTGTTTAAGAAAATTTAACTAATCTTTCTTAAATATTATTCATCAATCTATGAATATTTTAAAATTATTAAAGCAAAAAACCTTAATTGTACTTAAAGGTCTTGTAAAGAATTATGTACCGAGAAGTATTATTTTTTCTATAGATACAATAATAGTCTTTCTTGCTGCCCAATTTACTTTCTACCTTATTTCTACTATTTCAAAATCTGAACCTCAATATTTCAACTTGAGCCTTAATTTTTGGGCAATATTCGGTATACAGATTATTATCTTCATTTTACTAAAATCCTATGCTGGCATTATTCGGTATACAGGATTTAGGGATGCTATAAAGCAATTGCAAACTACTATTTTAGCTGTTATATGTATTTTGGTTATCAATCAAATATGTTTCCAAACCTTTGGAAAAAAAATTATATTAGACACTGGTGCAATTGTGTATGGTTTTATTTCTTTTTCGACCTTGTTTTTTTTTAGGGTATTAGTTAAACGCGTTTATCAGCTTATTCATTCAGATTCAGCATCTTCTCGTGCCTTGATACTTGGCACCAGTCTTACCGATGTTGCTGTTGCTGAAAGCATTATTGCAGACACTCAAAAGAAATTTAATGTAGTAGGTTTCATAAACGAATCTGGTAAACTCAAACGAACCAGAATTTTAACTTTACCAATAGTCACAATTGAACAGCTAAAGCACAAGAACATAAGAGGCGCTACTTGTATTATTATTTCTAGTCAAAAATTAAGGGAATTATCCACAAATCAGCCAGAATTTCTAGATAAATTACTTGAACTTAACTTCAAGATTTTTAAACTTCCAGAACTTCAAGATTGGGACGGTGAAAATATCTCGGCTGAAATCAAAAAAGTAAATTTGGAAGATTTACTTCAAAGGACACCGATTAAACTTCAGAAGGAGAAACTTAACGCTATTTATAAAGATAAAACCATCTTGGTTACGGGTGCAGCAGGATCTATAGGGAGCGATATTGTAAAGCAGCTAATTCCTTTTAAGCCCAAAAAGATCTTGATGCTAGATCAAGCTGAAACTCCGCTTCACTTTATGAGTTTATTTATGGATAAAAAATTTCCAGAAATTCATTATGAAAAATTGATTGCCAATGTTCGTGATAAAAAACGCTTAGAATTAATTTTCGACCAGCACCAACCAGATGTGGTTTTTCATGGTGCAGCCTATAAGCATGTGCCAATGATGGAAGCCAATCCTATTGAAGCACTTGATGTTAATTTCATTGGTACTAAAAACCTAGTCGACTTAGCTTTAAAAAATAGAGTTGACAGATTCGTTTTTGTTTCTACCGATAAAGCGGTGAATCCCACAAATATTATGGGCGCTTCTAAACGTAGCGCGGAAATTTATGTACAATCCGTAGCAACATTAGAGACCACTAAGACTAGATTTATTACTACAAGATTTGGTAATGTCTTAGGATCCAATGGATCAGTAATTCCGCATTTTAAAAAACAAATAGAAGAATTTGGTCCTATTACGGTGACACACCCAGACATTACACGTTACTTTATGACCATAGATGAAGCTTGCCAACTGGTGCTAGAAGCTGGTGCTATGGGGTGCGGAGGTGAAATTTATGTTTTCGATATGGGTAAACCTGTCAAAATTGTAGATCTAGCTAAACAGATGATAAGACTTTCTGGTTTTATACCAGACGAAGACATCAAAATAGTCTACACAGGCCTTAGACCAGGTGAAAAACTTTACGAAGAATTACTTGCGGATAAAGAAAATACTCAAGTTACGCACCATCAAAAAATATTGATTGCAAAGGCAAGTTTTGCATTTGATAAATCCAAATTAATTTTATTGGAGAATCTTGTGAATCAAATTGCCAATAATGATGAAGTCAAGTCTATTGAAGTTCTCAAAAAATTGGTTCCAGAATTTATACCCTTAACAGAGGAACAGCGCCAAAAATATGCTGTATAATTAAGCTTCTAAAATACGGCTGACTTCAGTATTTACCCAAGTCAAAAAATCTTCATCTTCTTTCGAAAACGCATTTTTGGTATGAGAATCGATATCAATTTGACCAATATTTTGTCCGCCAACAAAAAGAGGGATCACCACTTCAGACTTTACATATATACTACAAGCAATATAATTATCTTGAGCAGCAACATCGTCTACCACAAAGTTCTGGTTGGATTCTGCAACTTGGCCACAGATTCCTTTTCCGAAAGGAATTATAATATGGTCTGTAGGTTCTCCTGCATAAGCTTTTAAAATAAGCTCTCTTTTATCCCCATTTTTGAAATAAAATCCAACCCAATCGTAAGTTTCAACGTCTTTTTGGAGAAAACTACAAACCTCAGTCAATCGCTGATCGATGCCTAGGTTGTCTTGTTTTAAAATATGGAGTATCTACCTTTGATGTGACGGTTTTTATGAGCTTATAAATTTTATATTTGACTTATGGTAAAAAAGTATGACAATGAATTTAAGGTTATGATAATAGAACTATTAAATTCAGGCATTAAGACCAAACAAGTTATTGAGGATTATGGCTTAAGCCTTAGTATGGTTGAACGTTGGAAACGTGAATACAAGTTGAAATCTGGAGATTTTTCAAAAAAGAAGGAAATATCTCTTGAAGCTCAAGAACTCAAAGCACTAAAGAAAGAATTAAAGAATGTAACAATGGAACGTGACATCTTAAAAAAGGCGGTAAGCATCTTCTCCAAGAGCGACTTATAAGATATCAATTTATTTTAGATAATATTGATATGTATCCAGTTGAAAAGATGTGTAAATCTATGAAAGTTTGCAAAAATGCTTATATCATTGGGTAAAAAAAAGATGTTCTGTTTTGTAAAACACCAAGAACGCTTCTAAAAGAAAGGCTGGATTCAAGTCATAAATGCAACTTCTGGGTTAAATAATAATTGATCCATTACAAATATAGGATTTTCATAATTGAACCTTTTTCTAGGTCTTAGATTTAATTTCTCTTGTATCTGTTTTACTTGGCAATCAGTGATTTTTGTAAAGTCTGTTTTTTTAGGTAAATATTGTCTTATCAGTCCGTTTAGGTTTTCGTTTGAACCTCGTTCCCAGGAGTGATAAGGTCTTGCAAAATAATAATCTATATTCAGCTCTTGCGCTACCACATGGTGGTCCGCAAACTTTTTTCCATTATCCGCTGTAATAGTTTTCAAATATGGTTTCCAATCCTCTAATAAATCTATGATTGCTAACCCTACCCCTTTGGATTCTTTTGAAGAAACTTTTTTCATTTTAAGCATTCCAGAGCCTCTATCATTAATTGTTAGAATAGCTTGATTGTGATTTTTACCTACTATCAAGTCTACCTCAAGATCTCCAAAGCGATATCTAAGCTCTACTCTACTGGGTCGTTTTTCTATACTTACCCTGTCTTTTATAATACCTCTAGAATCCTTTGCTGCGCCTCTTTTACGATAACGCCTGCTTTGATGTCTTAAATGCTTATGTAGGGTTCCTTTATGTTTTTTATCATTCCAGATATGTTGATAAAGTGTTTCAACACTTACACTAGCTTCTTGGTGTTTCTTTAATATCCCTACTACCTGTTCGGGACTATAATCTAACTTTAAAAGCCTTTGTGATGCTGTTTTTATTTCATTTGTAAAATGAATCTGTTTAGGTTTTCTTTTATGTCTCTCACGACACTTCTTCAAAGCTAATTCATAGCGGTATTCACCGCTTCTTTGATCCTTATTACGCTTTAGATCACGACTAATTACTGACTTGTCTTTGTCTATACTTTCTGCAACAGCTCTCTGGCTATAGCCCTCTTTGCGCATTACAGATATTGTATATCTTTGTTCTTTGGTAAGGTGACTCATTGCAACTTCTTTTTTGGCGATTTGATGGAAAAGTATCTATAATAATCAAATCTAAAAGTTGCATTTATTAGTTGAATTCAAGGAATTTAAAAGGGCATTTTTTTATTATAGAAGTAATAATGATAAAACACTTGGAGATTATCTCAGCATAATGAATGAACATTTATATTTGAAGGTTTTAATATCAACATTTGGTAAACCAAAGAAATCAGAATAATTTGAATTTAATGAGGAGAATCTTTTACTCCTTTAAAGGCATACTAGTCATGCTTTTAAAGGAGTAAAAGCAGTTTGTCATTTCATAGACTTTTACCTCGATAATCTTAAACAAATTAACTTTGATATCAACCAGTTAATCCTTGGACCTATTGGGTCTAATAAAAGAAATACTGCTAAAAAGAAAGCCGTAGAAATAGTAAATGACAATTTACCCAGCAATGAAAAAAAGTAAGCAGTGATAGAAAAATACACGATTATTTTAGTCCTATTCAAGTTCTTAAGCTTCGGGTTACCCACTCAAGCCCAAACCGAAGTTAAGTTTAATTTGGCATCGGCTGCCTTGCTTATTCCGAATGTGGGCGTTGAAATTCCGTTAAGTAATCATTCCAGCGTCCAATTAGATGTGCTCGCTTCTTTTTGGGATAGTTTTAATGACGATCCCTTACAGATTATTCAAGTATTTCCCGAATATCGCTACTATTTTAAACCGAATCGATCTGGATTATTTTTAGGCGCTCATGTGGGTTTCGGTATGTTTACCATGAAAAAACCAGTGTTTCTGGTAATTAACCAAGATCCAAGTACCTATCCAGACGGGACTTACCAGTCTGGACGTGTCACTTTTTATGGCACAACACTAGGGTTTAAGAAAAAATTCAACGATCGCTGGGGATTGGAACTTTTTGTTGGTGGTGGATTATCACAATCCAATTATAAAGGATATTCCCAAGGTGTTAGAAACGATGTGACCGAAGAAAATTATCGTGATTTTAATGGTAGTGGCGAAGTCTTACTGTATCGTGGTGGTTTGATGTTAGTATATATATTAAAGTAATAATGGCTGTTGGATAAACGCTTGGCAAATGCCATGGCTGGAGGGTAGGGTTTAAGATTTAAGGAAGCACTAACAAAAAACTGAGGCAAAAAACAGAATTATATTGAATTAAACAATATTTTAGGAGAGCAGTTCCGACAAAGAAAATACTTTACCTACTCATCATCAAAAAATTCTTATTGCCAAAGCAAGCTATGATTTTGATGCTGAAAAACTAATTTTAATTGAAAACCTTCACTATCAAATTGCCAATAATAACGAAGTCAAGTCTATTGTAGTTCTCAAAAAATTGGTTCCAGAATTTATACCCTTAACGGAGGAAGAGCGCCAAAAAAATGCTATCTAATTAAGCTTCTAAAATACGGCTAACTTCATCATTTACCCAAGTCAAAAAATCTTCATC
>Ga0307937_1000415_pt1 | contig 26499 bp, 27 predicted proteins | sample OrgLakmetagenom3_FD_201814 | JGI IMG/M metagenome (GOLD analysis project Ga0307937, IMG submission 201814) | Saline water microbial communities from Organic Lake, Antarctica - #3 | ecosystem: Environmental > Aquatic > Non-marine Saline and Alkaline > Saline | place: Antarctica: Organic Lake...
AATTATAAAGGACTGATTAAAGATATCGTCTCTGTATATGGCTCGTAGCGTGCAAATTAAACAAATCCTTTCGGATGAGGCACGAGCCGAATTTTTAAATTTTTCTTATTATATTTTTTCTCAATAAGCCAAATTTAAAAATTTGGCGAGTTTCCAAATACACCTTAACTTCGATTAAGCAAATACCTAGCTATGAGCTACATAAATTGTTGTGGTGCGTTTTTTTTCCATTCTGAACGTCTTTCATTCCATTCTTTCCAAAATTTGGAATACGCAGTTTTATCATATTCATCTTCTGGTAATATTCTTGGTAAACTGACTGAATAAAAGTCTGATATTTTATCGACAAAATCAAGTATCTCGTTTTTATATTGTTCAAAATTTAGTAAGATTTTTGTATTTCCCATTTCGGTTGTCAGTTCAACAGTTTTGTCTTTGTGTCTAATCCAAAAATTATGTCCAGTAAAGCAACCTTGAATGTATACATTTTTTTCGTTTTCTAAATAATCAATATGATGTCCACAACAAGGGATTAAGTGTTCTCCAACCAATTTTTCTTTGGTGTGATTTTCCGTTAGAGTTCGCAATAAATGCATTCCCATTGCTCTTAAATTCCAATGGTCCATTTCCTCAGTTTTATCAACTACTGTTTCGTTACCGATAGTCAATTTTACGTTTCCGTGAGCACATAAATCAGTTTGGTCATCGATTTCGTCAATCCAATTAATTTCGAGTAATTCTATGTTAAATGTGTTTACCAAATGTTTGTCTTAAATGCACCACAACTAATATATATCAACAAATATGCATCACTTTTCACGAATAAACAAAAGATCACCATCTCGCTCTTAAAATAACATTTCAAAACAATAATCAAAGATGAAGTTAATTGCTTGAATTCAAATTCATTATCAACTCCATTAGCCAACTTGTTTAATAATTTAAAAGCTTAAGTTATTGGATGTTTAACCTGCATTAAGCAGTAGAAATCCTATTACGGCTGCAATTCACTGCAAAATCAATCGCTTCGCTTAATTTCTCTCAATCACCATAGCAAGGCTATGACTCAATCGTGAAATCCTTGATTTAATTGTGTTATGAACTCTCATAACAAAAGTCTAATGCATATTGCGGGTTTAAGTAAAATCATATTTAAGACAGCATACATATTAGCTACAAAAAAGCCTTTGTTCTTCACAATATATAAAATATGGTTCTACTGTGTGGTAAAGTTTTGTTTAACTTTTAGTAGCGACCAAAGAAGCGATCCCCTTCGTTTTTCAGTCGCAAAGTCAGAAAATAAATACTAAACATTTGCCTGCGTGGCGGCGAGGTTGGGTCACAAATCCCAAACCTCGTCATTGAAGATACGTATCCTAAGTTTTTAACTTTCTTCTATTTTCAGAGGGGAATGATGTTCGCTTACAATTTTCCATCCTCTATCAGTCTTTACGAATAATAACGAAATTTGGTCGTTTACAATTACAAGGTCCTCACCAAATTTAAGATGAAAATCAGAATGAAAGGTTAAGTTGGCTACATCGCCATACACTGCAACCATCATATCTTTAGTGTCGAATTTCACAACTTCGGTTACAGCTCCAAAAGTATTGCGTTCAAATTCTTCATTAGCCTCACTTCCATTTCGTGGTGCTCCATTTTTAAATTCAGTAAACTTTGGACTATAAGCATGAAAAGCAATTAGTTTATCCATGTCTCCATCCTTAAGACTTTTTACAATGGCATCCCAGGTTTCCAACAATTCTTGTTTTTCTTCAGGGAATTCATCATTGACTAAATCAATTTTCACTTCTTCAACTTCAACTATTTCTACTTTTTCCTCCTTTTGCTTGCATCCCGTTATTACAATTCCGAAAATCATAATTAATACAAATGTCATTTTTGTTTTCATAATGCTATATTTAATTGATTAATATATATTTAGCAAGTTACGATTATTATTATGAACGTTTTGTTTAACTTTTAGTGGCGACTAAAGAAGCTCCTTATCATTTATTATTTTTAAGCCATTCCTTACGTCTAATATCAGGTAGATGCTTAATTGAAAACTCTTCAAATAAAGCGTCAAAACCATCTCCATCAGGACTCGCAGCCATCATGCCTACCATCACAGGTTTATTGTCAGAAAGATAAGCTACATTACTCATATTATATTTAATACCATCTAAAGAATAAAAAATTTCAACAGCATCTATTTTTCTAATTGCTTTTATCCAAATCGATTCAGGTTTTCCGCTTAATTCGATTACGCTCCAACTACTGTGAACATCTGTTACAACAGTACTGAAATTATAAACTCCGTCAACGTATTCAATTCTCGTTTTTATCCAATGCTCCTCGTCAATTCGTAACATTAGTCCCATTTGGTCAAATCGAGTTTTGTAGTTTCCAGAAATTTTCATAGAAACTTCAAATTCTCCACCTCTAGTCGTGTAGAAGAATGGACCATCATCAACTGTAAATCCATAATGCGTTTTCCGCCAATAATCAGATTCAGGTGTTACTATCATTTCTAGATTTCCGTCTTTAACTTCCCAAGAAGAAGGTTCGTTAAGCCAACTCATTTTTTTCATATTTTGACTAGTTGATAGGTTTGTAGCGAGCAAGCACACAATTAATAATACTTTCATTTTCATATTTTTTTTGTTTTATGACAATATCTTTTTTAATTTTAAGTAAGGTTTTTTTGTCTTTTGAAGATCAACTTCTTAATTTGGTGTTGATTTTCAAATTTATTTAATTTCTTTCCGTAAAACGTTATCTTAAAGCAATTAATTTTTTTTGGAAATGAGGAGAGTTGTTAACAACGGATATGCGAATGCGTAGTGGCGTGTAAAACTCCCACACCTCGTTTACCAGTTATAAATTTAGCTAAAAATTGGACTTTTCGTTTCAGCTAAAACCTAGCCATTATGTATACATTTATTAGGCAATGTTTTTTATTCCGTTTAGTTCAAAGAACAGATTTACTCTATTCAGCAATTCAGTTTTTGATTTGTTCATATTCAACACACCATAAAACGGATTATTTACCGAAATGTCTATTAGTTTTCCGTTCCGAATTTTCATTAAATGTGGAAACTTATTGTAATGTTTTAGTCCATATAATGATTCCGAAATAAATCCAGAATTATATTCCGATTCAATTACTTTTCCATTCAGATATACGATTTCAATTTCGTTATTCAGATTAGGTAAAATGTCTTCCTCAATATACTGTTTTGAGTTTTTTCTATTATTATAACAGAAGAAAATTTTTCCATTATTCTCGTTTAAAAATTCGGCATATTTTTTTTCAAATTTTTTACGCTGAAAATGTCCAATCGGAATAAAAATCATCATAATTGGAATTGCAAGAATGAATAACGGAATTCCGATTATAAGAATTGGAATGATTATTAATCTGTTTTTTAGTTTTCTCAATGTTTTTCTCAAATGTTGCCTAACGTCTCTGTATATGGCTTGTAGCGTGTAAATTAAACAATTATTTTCGGATGAAGCACAAGCCAGATTTTTAAATTTTACTATTTATCTTTTTTATTGGAAATCGTCAAATTTAAAAATTTGGCGGACTCGCAAATATGCTATAACTTCGATTAAGCAATTAATTAGCTATGAGCTATCTACGTTGTTGGCAACTGGCTTTTCCGTTAGTATTCTTGGACTAAAACTTCGGTCGGAATGTGTAGCTTTTCGCTCAATTTTCTAATCATACCTAAAGTCAGTTTACGTTTTCGATTTAGAATTTCACTTACTCGACTTGTAAAACCAACGATTTCTGCCAAATCCTTTTGTTTCATTCCCATTTGTTCCATTCGGAATTTTATCGCCTCAATTGGATCGGGCATTCCGATTGGGTAATGTTCGTCCTCGTACTTTTCGATTAATATAGAAAGGACTTCCGCTTCGTCTCCTTCTGGTGTGTCGATTTCTGCGTGAAAGATTTCATCTAATCTTTTTAAGGCTTGGTTGTAATCCTGTTCTGTTTTAATTGCTTTAATTTCCATATTAAATGTTGTTTGCGTCAATTTTATCATATTCTTTGTGAGTTCCGATGAAACGGATAAACACCCATTTTCTTGGAAAGTTTATTTCCACAATTAGGCGGTATTTGTTTCCACAAATATTGAACACGACACGACTGTTTTTTAAAATACTTGCAGATGCATATTGCGCTTTAATTTCGTTCGGGCTGTTCCAATCAGCTTTTGATGCTTCTCGATACCAAACCATTAATTGTTGCTCGCTATCAGGATTCAGTTCCCAAAATTCCCTTAATGTTCTTTTCGCAATTACTCTCAAAATATTCTTTTGCCACAAATATAGCAAAAAATTACCAAATTGGTAATGACGATGATTTTTTTAGTTTGTTGCCAACTAATATATATCAACAAATATGCATCACTTTTCACGAATAAACAAAAGATCACCATCTCGCTTTTAAAATATCATTTCAAAACAATAATCAAAGATGAAGTTAATTGCTTGAATTCAAATTCATTATCATCTCCATTAGCCAACTTGTTTAATAATTTAAAAGCTTAAGTTTTTGGATGTTTAACCTGCATTAAGCAGTAGAAATCCTATTACGGCTTCAATTCGCTGCAAAATCAAACGCTTCGCTGAATTTCTCTAAATCACCATAGCAAGGCTATGACTCAATCGTGAAACCCTTGATTTAATTGTGTAATGAACCCTCATAACAAAAGTCTAATGCATAATGCGGATTTAAGTAAAATCATATTTAAGACAGCATACATATTAGCTACAAACAAGTCTTTGATCTATTTTCTAACAGCGAAGCGATCTTTTGTCTTTTCTAGAATAATATAAATGGAATTGTATTTAATTTCGAAAAGCATTTGTACAAACAATTATAATTTCTAATATTTGAATCTCAAACCTACATTATGAAATTTAGCATTACGTTATTCTCTTTTTTTTTGATTTGCATTTCATTTTTTGCTTGTACTGATTCCAATTCATCCAAAGAAAAAGAAGCCGAAAAAGGTGAAACCATACAAAAACTATCTGCTAAATTACAATTTGCGAAAAGTGTAGAAGATATTCATAAGAAAGAACGCTTTTTGGAAGAAGATTTTGTGAGCTACCAAATCACTTATAAATTTGGAAATTTAGAAGATGTATTAACTGTAAAAGCAGCAACAGATTTAAGTAGAGTTGAAATAGCTTCAAAAAACTTTGGTAAATCGTATTATAATGGTCAGTCTATTTATATGGATGCTTCTGCAAACATGGGCGATAGAGAAGCAAAACGAAATTTTCAAATGGTGTTTTTTTATCATTCATTTTTCCACATATCTGAAGAAGCCTACGAGCTTTATCCTATTGAAGAAACTACTTTTTTAGACCAAAAATTCAAAGAAGTAAAAATAAAGAATGAAGGATTTCATTTGGCTTTTTTCCCAATGCAAGCCACTTTTTTAGTTGAAGACCGAACCCACATGATGAAAGGTTTGGAGCTAAGCACTTCGCTTTTAGGAAACGATAGAGATGTAAAAGAAGTACAACTTCACTACGATAGATTCATTACAGTAAATCATGTTCCAGTATCGCTAAATTGGAAGTTTTACCCGAAAAATGAAGTAGATGAAAATTCAATTTTAGGCGAAGCCCAAGTAACCAAAATTAAGTATTATACAGCAGAACAACTTCAATTAAAAATACCTGAAAACGCAAATGCCATAAAAAATGCACCTATTCTGTAAATGCTTGTGCAATTGTACTTGGTAAGCAAGCGGATATCCCTATCTTTGCATAAATTTTGAAGATTCATGATTAAGATTACGCTCCCTGATGGCAATATAAAAGAGTTTGAAGCTGGCAGCACTCCAATGGATGTGGCTAAAAGCATCAGCGAAGGCTTAGCCAGAAATATTATTTCGGCAAAATTCAACAATCAGATAATTGAAACCTCTACCCATTTACATGAGGATGGAAAGTTAGTTTTACTTAGCTTTAATGATGAGGAAGGAAAGAGAACCTTTTGGCATAGTACAGCTCACTTAATGGCGCAAGCTATTTTGAGTATGTATCCTGGTGTAAAATTAACCATTGGGCCTGCTATTGAAAATGGTTTTTATTACGATATCGACTTTATGAATCACAAAATTAGTGATGCTGACTTCCCTAAAATCGAAAAAAAGATGCTGGAACTCGCTAGAGGAAAGCACGAATTTCAGTTGCGTGAAGTAAGTAAAGCTGATGCATTAGCTTATTATAAAGACAGGGAAAATCAATACAAAGTAGAGTTAATTGAAAATTTGCAAGATGGTGAAATCACCTTCTGCGATCATGATGACTTTACTGATTTATGCCGTGGTGGACATTTACCAAACACCGGTTTTATAAAAGCCGTAAAATTAATGAGTGTGGCAGGTGCTTATTGGCGAGGAGATGAAAACAACACCCAACTTACTCGAGTGTATGGAGTTTCTTTTCCAAAACAAAAACTACTTAAAGAATACCTGGAACTTTTAGAAGAAGCCAAAAAAAGAGACCATAGAAAGCTAGGAAAAGAATTGAAGCTTTTCACTTTTTCTCAACGAGTAGGGCAAGGTTTGCCTTTGTGGCTTCCCAAAGGTGCAGCTCTTAGAGAACGCCTAGAAGGCTTCCTCAAAAAAGCACAAGCCGAAGCAGAATATGATCAAGTGGTTACTCCACACATTGGTAGTAAAGAATTATATGTGTGTTCTGGACACTATGAGAAATATGGGGAAGACAGTTTTCAGCCAATCAGTACGCCAGCAGAAGGAGAAGAGTTTTTACTAAAACCAATGAATTGTCCTCATCATTGTGAAATTTACAAATCACAATCTTGGAGCTATAAAGATCTTCCTGTTCGCTATGCAGAATTTGGAACCGTCTACCGATATGAACAAAGTGGTGAATTACATGGATTAACACGTGTTCGTGGTTTTACTCAAGATGATGCGCATATTTTTTGTACTCCAGACCAAATGGATTTGGAATTCAAAAAAGTTATCGACTTGGTTTTATATGTTTTTAGTTCATTAGGATTTGAAGATTTTACAGCTCAAGTATCTTTACGTGATCCAGACAACAAAGAAAAATACATTGGAAGCGAGGAAAACTGGCTAAAAGCAGAAAAAGCTATTTTGAATGCAGCCAAAGAAAAAGGCTTAAATTATGTAGTTGAAACTGGTGAAGCTGCTTTTTATGGTCCTAAATTAGACTTTATGGTGAAAGACGCCCTAGGAAGAAGCTGGCAACTAGGAACCATTCAAGTGGATTATACACTACCTGAACGTTTTGAATTAGAGTATAAAGGAAGTGATAATGAAATGCACAGACCAGTAATGATACATCGTGCTCCTTTTGGAAGTATGGAACGTTTTGTAGCCATCTTATTAGAACATACTGGGGGAAATTTCCCGCTTTGGTTAACACCTGAACAGGCTACTATACTCTCGATCAGTGAGAAGTATGAAAAATATTCCAAAAAAGTTTTAAGTTTACTTAAAAATCACGAAATTCGCGCCACATTCGATAATCGTAGTGAAACTACTGGAAAGAAAATTCGCGAAGCGGAAATGAATAAAGTTCCCTATATGATTATCATAGGTGAGAAAGAAGAAGAAAGCAACAGCATCAGCATCCGAAAGCACGGAGGTGAAGATTTAGGAAGCATGTCTGTTGAAGAATTTGTAGATAAGATTAACAATGAAGTTGAAGCTTCATTGTCAAAATTTAAAGTTTAACCTTAAAAAATAAAAGTTATAGCATTAAGAAGACGAAGTAATAAAAAATATTCGCCAAGAGGTCAAAAAGAAGATCCGCATCGAATTAACAAAAACATTAAAGATCCAAAACTAAGATTAGTTGGAGATAATGTTGAAATGGGTGTATACCCAACAAGGGATTGTTTAAATAAAGCAGAAGAGCTTGGTTTAGACCTTGTTGTGATATCTCCTAAGGCTGACCCCCCCGTGGCTAAAGTCATGGATTATAAAAAGTTTCTTTACGAACAAAAGAAACGAGAAAAATCGATGAAAGCAAAAGCTTCTAAGGTGGTCGTAAAAGAAATTCGATTTGGACCAAATACGGACGATCATGACTATGAATTTAAAAAGAAAAATGCAGAAAAGTTCCTGAAAGATGGAGCGAAGCTAAAAGCATTTGTTTTTTTTAAAGGTAGATCGATTGTATTTAAAGACCAAGGACAAATACTATTACTAAGACTAGCTCAAGATTTAGAAGATTTAGGTAAAGTTGAGCAAATGCCAAAGTTAGAAGGAAAGCGAATGATTATGCTCATTACGCCTAAAAAAGATAAGTAAAATAAGAGTCAATACATAAATCAAGGATAATGCCTAAAATGAAAACAAAGTCGAGTGCTAAGAAGCGTTTTAAATTAACCGGAACAGGTAAAATAAAACGTAAGCATGCGTTTAAAAGTCACATCTTGACCAAAAAGTCTAAAAAGAGAAAACTTAAATTAACGCACACTACATTAGTACACAAATCAGACGAAGCTAATATCAAACAACAATTACGTTTAAAGTAATTCTTATTTGATTGGTTAACTCAATTATTAACCCTGGAGTGGGCTTACAAATGCAATTAAGCTGCCTACTACAAAAAATTTAAAATTATGCCAAGATCAACAAATTCAGTCGCTTCACGTGCTCGTAGAAAGAAAATCATGAAGCTAGCAAAAGGGTACTTCGGACGTAGAAAAAACGTTTGGACGGTAGCCAAAAATGCTGTGGAAAAAGGTATGCTTTACGCATACAGAGACCGCAGAAACAAAAAGCGTACTTTTCGCGCGCTTTGGATTGTAAGAATAAATGCTGCAACTCGTTTACACGGAATGTCTTATTCCAAGTTTATGGGTCAATTAAAAGCCAATAATATCGAATTAAACCGTAAGGTTTTAGCTGATTTAGCGGTTCATAATCCAGCAGCTTTCCAAGCCATAGTAGAAAAAGTTAAGTAAATTTAATAGTAGACGACTCTTATAAATTAAATCCTGCATCAATTGATGTAGGATTTTTTATTTTTGTACATGACAAAGAAAACAAAAATTGAAAAATTTACTTTTCCTAAAAGCGTTCCTCAGCGGATCATTAGTTTAGTTCCTAGCCAAACAGAATTAGTTGTAGATTTAGGAATGCGCAATCAACTAGTTGGTTGTACCAAATTCTGTGTTCATCCTAACGACCTAAAAAAAGATACAACAATTGTAGGTGGAACTAAAAATGTTCATTTCAATAAAATTAAAGCCCTTCAACCTGATTTAATACTATGTAATAAGGAAGAAAACACCTTGGAAATGGTAGTCGAACTTCAAAAAATAGCATCAGTGCATGTGGCAGATGTTATTTCATTTTCAGATATGTATGAATTAATTTCAAGCTACAGGAACATTTTTCAAAAGCAAGAGAAAGCAGATGAGCTGATTTTGGAAATTCGATCTCAATTTGAAAAACTGAAAGCAATTCGACTACATAAGACTCCACAAAAAGTAGCTTATTTCATTTGGAAGAATCCGTGGATGGTTGCAGCAAATCATACTTTTATTCATTCGGTTTTAACTGAATTGGGATTTGTGAATGCATTTGCTCATTTAGAACGTTACCCAGAGATCAACTTGGAAGATTTGGCAGATGTAGATTGGATTTTTTTATCATCAGAACCTTTTCCCTTTAAGAGAGATGATTTTTCCGCATTCACCAATAAAAGGATGAAATTAGAAATTGTAGATGGAGAAAGTTTTAGTTGGTTTGGTAGCAGGATGAAAAAAAATTACGCCTACTATAAAGCAATCTTAGAAAGAGTTTAGCGTTGAAAGATAATAATACATTACGTATATTTGTAAAAAATAAAATATGAAATCAATTTTTTATTTATTTATTTTCTTATTCGTTGGCGCAACACAAGCCCAAAGTTGGATTGATAAAACGTGTTCTATTGAAGAGCAGATTACAGCGACAGATATTGAAAACGCGAGTGATCGTGATATTTTGGATATCGTCATCAATCAAGAAGGAAAAATATTAGTGAATGAAAAGGATTTAACTTTTTTGAACGAGGTAAAATTCAAAGAGTTTATCTATACTTTTATCACTAACCCAGATGATAGTGATAGCCGAGCTAGCAATCCATCAAAAGCGAGTTTTCAAATTAATCATTACAATCACCCTGAAGAATATAAAAAATATTTAACCTACATAAGAGAGGTATATTATTTCTTATGGAATACTGAAGCACAAGAAAAATACGGAGTTACCTACAATGAGTTGGAATGCAAGAAAAGAATTAAAACTCAAAGAATAGCACCATACAGAGTATTCGAGGTTACGTCCAAGAAAAAGAAGCCACAAGATGGACCAAGATTTATTGGCCCACCAGCGTTTAGTGGTGATGTAAATGACAACTAAATAGTAAATCTTAAAAGGCATTAAAAATCCATCTGAACTAGATGGATTTTTTTGTGTCTTAAAATAACTTTTGTTTAACTGAATTGATTATACATTGAACAAAATCAATTGTAAATTTGTTATGTGAAAATATATGAAATACAAACAAAACAATTGCTTCCCATTAGTAAATCGGAAGCATGGGATTTTTTATCGAATCCTGTAAACCTGCAAAAAATCATGCCCGACGATATGGGTTTTGAAATTATTTCTGGGGCAAATCAAAAAATGTATACTGGGCAAATCATACAATATAATGTTACTCCGCTCCCATTTTTTAAAACCAGATGGGTAACAGAAATTACCCATGTTGAAAAACCCAATTTTTTTGTAGATATTCAACTATCAGGTCCCTATAAATTATGGCATCACAAACACTTTATTCACGAAGTGGAAGGAGGTGTTGAAATTGAAGACATTGTACATTTTGCACTGCCTTTGGGATGGATTGGAAGATTGGTAAAACCCTTTTTAGTTCAACCAAAGTTAGATGAAATATTTAAAGCCAGAGAACAAAAAATGACCGAAATGTTCGGATCATTAAACCAAAAATAAATTGCTATGAAAAAGAATATATTATTGATTGGCGGTAGCCAAGGAATTGGATTTGAAACCGCAAAGTTACTACATGAAAATCACAATGTAATTGTGGCGTCACGAAGTAAAGGGAAGTTAGATGAATTAAATGTTACACATCATCAGTTTGATGTTACCACAGATGATATTGCTGAACTAGACTTACCAGACACATTGGATGGTTTCGTATATCTACCTGGGACTATTAATTTGAAGCCCTTCAAAATGATGAAACCAAGTGTTTTTGAAGAAGACTTTCAGCTCAATTTCATGGGCTTAGTCAAAACTACACACGGTGTATTGAAGCATTTAAAAAATTCAGATCAAGCTAGCATTGTATATTATAGTACGGTTGCTGTACAAACAGGTATGCCTTTTCATACTAGTGTAGCAGCAGCAAAAGGAGCAATAGAAGGTTTTGCACGTTCACTAGCTGCAGAATACGCACCAAGCTTCAGAGTTAATGTAATTGCGCCTTCTTTAGTAAATACTCCATTGGCGGGGAAATTACTAGGTAACGATAAGAAAAAAGAAAAAATGGACGAACGCCATCCTTTAAAAAGAGTTGGTGAAGCAAAAGACATTGCGAACATGACTGCTTTCTTGTTAAGTGAAGAAAGCACATGGATGACAGGACAAATATTAGGTGTAGACGGCGGAATGTCTAGTCTTAATGTATCCTAAATCATCTTGAAATGGAAAAACAAGTCAATGTATTTTGGCATAGAAGAGACTTACGTTTGCATGACAACGTAGGTCTCTTTCATGCCTTAAAGCAAAATGAGCCTACCTTGGTTGTATTTATTTTCGATAAGCATATATTGGATGAATTACCTAAGGATGATGCAAGGGTGAGTTTTATTTTTGAAGAAATTCAAAAAATGCGAAATGAACTACAGGAAAAATATGGTAGTTCCATTGCTACTTATCACGATTATCCAGAAAATGTTTTTGCTGAAATCATTAAAGATTATAATGTAAAAGGGGTTTACACCAATCGAGATTATGAACCGTATGCTTTTAAAAGAGATGCTGAAATTAAATCTTTGTTATCTAAAAATGGAGTTGAATTTCATGATTTTAAAGATCAAGTAATTTTTGAAAAATCTGAAGTCGTAAAAAATGATGGAGGAATGTATTTGGTGTATACACCCTACATGAAGCAGTGGAAAAAAGAGTTTGAAGATATTTCATTAAGTGATTTTCCTTCTGAAAAGTATTTGCAAAATACATATGAGAATTCCAGATTACCAAATTTAAGTTTGAGTGACATGGGATTTGAAAAATCAAATATTGAAGTTCCAGATTATCATCTTGAAAAGGATTTTTTGGAAAATTACGAAGATACTCGTAATATTCCATCCGTAAATGGAACATCAAGACTAAGCCCACATTTACGTTTTGGAACTGTTGGATATCGCAAAATCGTTCAAAAAGCGCTATCTGCTGAAAATGAAACATTTTTAAATGAATTAATTTGGAGGGAATTTTACAAAGCTATATTATATCATTATCCAGAAACTCAAAGTCGCTCTTTCAAACCTAAATATGATGAAATTAAGTGGAGAAATGACGAAGCTGAATTTGAAAAATGGAAAACTGGAACAACTGGTTACCCAATAGTTGATGCAGGAATGAGGCAACTAAATGAGTCAGGTTGGATGCATAACCGAATTAGAATGGTAGTCGGTAGTTTTTTATGTAAACACTTGCTTATTGATTGGCGATGGGGAGAAGCTTATTTTGCGGAAAAGTTACTAGATTATGAAATGTCTTCAAACATTGGTGGTTGGCAATGGGTTGCAGGAACAGGAGTTGATGCAGCCCCTTATTTTAGGATATTTAATCCATATTCTCAAACTGATAAGTTTGATAAAAATAAAAAATACATCAAGAAATGGGTGCCAGAATATGAAACAGAAGCATATCCAGAACCCATGGTGGAGCATAAAATGGCTAGAGAGCGTTGCTTAAATACCTATAAAACTGCTGTAAAAAAATAGATGTATTTCCCAAAATAAAATTTACCACTAAATGAATGTAGTTTGGTTCAAAAAAGATTTGCGACTACAAGACAATGAAGCGCTTCATCTAGCACTACAGCAAAATAAAGCTTGTCTCCTACTCTACATTTTTGAACCCATCCTTTTAACCGATTCGCATTATAGCTCTAGGCATTTTAGATTCATAAAACAATCGCTAATAGAGCTTCAATCCCACTTACAGAAGTACAACACAAAAATGCTTGTTATTGAAAGCGAAGCAACAGACGTTTTTCAAAAGCTTCACAATCAGTTACAAATTAATCAGGTTTTTTCACATCAAGAAACGGGTATTTTAAAAACTTACGAACGTGACCTGCAGCTAAAACAACTTTTTAAAAGTAATCAAATTACTTGGACAGAATGTGTTCATAATGGAGTTTATCGGGGACTCCAGAACAGAAAAAATTGGGTGAAACTATGGGAAAAGCACATGAATTTTACAACCATAAGCTTCCAAGCGAAGTCAACTAATTTTATTTCAAAACCCGAAATTGAAAAAATAGAAATTCAATTCACTCCTGTAGACTTACAAACTACAACCTCCAAACGAATGCAACATGGTGGAAGAAAGTTTGGATTGCAATACCTGAAGTCTTTTTTAAATGAAAGGCATAAAAATTACCAACGGAATATTTCCAAACCATTGGCAGCTAGAACATCTTGCAGTAGATTATCTCCTTACATTACGTGGGGGAATTTATCAATGCGAGAAGTAGTTCAGGCAGCAGAACAGGTGCAAACAAAAAGCAAATCGGCTTTAGGTCAATTTAAATCTAGATTGCGATGGCAAGCTCATTTTATTCAAAAATTTGAAATGGAAGAACGGGTTGAATTTTATAATTTTAATGCTGCCTTTAATGTTCTACATCAACCTAAGAACGATAAACTTATTAAGGCTTGGGAAACTGGCCAAACTGGATTTCCTTTAGTAGATGCCAGTATGCGTTGTTTAATCCAAACAGGATTCCTTAATTTTAGAATGCGTGCCCTTTTAGTTTCCTTTTTTACGCATATTTTATGGCAAAAATGGCAGTATGCTTCTGCTCATTTGGCAAGTTTATTTTTAGACTTTGAACCTGGCATACATTATCCACAATTACAAATGCAAGCTGGCACAACGGGAGCACATACCTTACGAATTTACAATCCGATAAAAAATTCGTATAAACATGATGCTGAAGGTGAATTCATTTTACAATATGTACCTGAATTGAAAGCTATTCCAAAAGAGTTTGTTCATGAACCTTGGATAATGACGCTAATGGAGCAACAAATGTATGATTTTAGATTAGGCGAAGATTATCCTATTCCTATTGTGGATTTGGATTCTTCTAGAAAAAAGGCTTCAGATGAAATTTGGGGGATTATTCAATCTCAAAAATCAAAGGCTAATGCTAGGGTGATTATTCAAAAACATACGTTACGTGGATAAACTTTGTTTAAATTGAATAGGTAATAACTACATTACAAGGACTTCATCTAAAATGTCTGAATTAAAAGCTTAGCTGTTCTTTAAAGAGATGGGATTGTCTTCTAGAAATTTCAATTTCTTCTCCAGAATTCATTTCTATTTTAAGTTTACCATTGAACCATGATACTACTTTTTTCACATGGGTTATATTAATAATCTGCTGTCTGTTAGCTCTAAAAAACACATCCTTTGGAAGTTTTTCTTCTACTTGCCCCAAAGATTTATAGATTAATGGCTTGTGTTCTTCAAAAAAAACTCGGGTATAATTTCCTACTATTTCAAACATAAAAATGTCTTGTATTTTCACTAACCAACACCTTTCACCATCTTTGATAAATATCTGTTTATCTAGGCTTAAAGCAGAGTCATTTTTAGATTTTGACAATACCTTGGTATTTAAATTTTGATGTACCTTTTTAATGCTATTGGTAAATCTTTTTTGGTCAATAGGTTTCAGTAGATAATCAAAAGCATTGTACTCAAAGGATTTTATAGCATATTCATCAAAAGCAGTTGTAAATATAGTTATGGGAACTTCATCTAACATTTCCAACAACTCAAATCCATCTTTTTCGGGCATATTGATGTCTAAAAACAAAAGGTCTGGTTTTTTTTCATTGATTAATTTAAAACCTTTGTCAACATTTTCTGCTTCACCTACTATTTCAATTTCTTGATGTGCTTTTATAAGTTCTTTCAACTCATTGCGTGCTAATCTGGAATCCTCTACTATAACTGCTTTTAGTGTTCTCATTTTAAAGGAATTAATATCGTGGCAACCACTTGATTTTCTAGTTCATTTAAACTGAAAGTAGCCGATTCACCATAGAGTAAATCAAGACGTCTTTTAATGTTTTTCAATCCCATTTGGGTACTGTTTTCGCTTTGCTTTAAGATTCCAGTATTAACTACCTCTATGCGCAATTTATTCTTTTTAATTTCTGTGGAAAGGCTAACTTTTCCTCCTTCTATTAAATTTGAAATACCATGTTTAATTGCATTTTCAATCAGCATCTGAATAATCATTGGTGGAATTTGGGTAGACAAAGAGTTTTCATCAATAAAAGATTCAAATTGCAAACGACTTTCAAGCTGAATTTTTGAGAGTTCTATATAATTTTTAACCATATCCAACTCATCCTCTAAAGCTATCGAATTGGATTCACTTTTCGTAAGAGAGTAGCGTAATGTTTCAGATAAACTAGTGAGCATATTTCTAGCAGCAGTAACATCCTCTAACATCAATCCACGAATATTGTTTAGACTGTTAAACATAAAATGTGGATTTATTTGTCCTTTTAAGGTGTTTAATTGTGATTCCTTAAGGTTGGATTCCAATTCTAACCTTGTCTCTCTACTTTTATTCAGCTCCACCAAACCCTTGATAGCAACATAGAAACCCGTCCAGACAAAGAAATAAACACAATAATTAATGATAAAAATAATATTGTTACTTAAACTCTGTGAAGGATGGTCGAAGACATCTACTCTATCATAAATTAGGGTATATGTAAATTTGATATATAACATATATGTTGCATAAAACAAGACAACTGCAATAACTAAAAAAGCTAAAATTTGAAAGCAATCCATGATTTTCAAATCATCAAATTGAATTAACTTATTTAAGGTTCTTTTTAGTTGGTGAGTGTAAAAAATGGAAAGTAAAATTATTATAAAAAAATCTAAGGTAATCTGCCAATATTCTAATTCTAATTCATTACCATTTACCCAATAAGCAAATGCCATCGTACCTGTTAGAAGTGACCATATGAGAATTTGAAGTAACCAATAAACTATTTTTTTTACATTCACAATTAAGAATTTTGTAATTTATGTATACCCATATCATCAGACTAAAAAAATGTCACTAAAGTTTATTTACCTCATTTAGGTTAATTATTAACTCTAAGTCTTTGAGTTCTTTTTTTACTTTTTTAAACAAACTGTTTCCTCCGACTAAAACTATATAGATTGCAACCATATAAATTAAAACTGTAAAAATTATTATCTCTGCTCCTTCTAAAATAGCAGGAATAATAGTCAAAGACCAGATAAAAATTACTGTTGATTCATATTTCTCTCTTTTGAAAAGCCTTGCCTTATACAGTAAAAACTGATCACTTAAATCATTTTTTTTAAGGTTTATATTCTTTAATGATAGGTAAGTTAAGCCGTACCAAAGCATTAACAATGCACCAAATACTAAAGGAACAACATATATTATTTGTGCCCTCATTTTAAATGCTAAGATAACGGATACCAATACATATAGAAAAGTTAAATTTCTTGCCATGACAGAGCCTTTCAATAAATATTTGAATTTTTCAACTGGATTAATTTTTTTAGTTTTCATGATGTTTGTTTTTTAGATTAACTTAATATTTGAATTACTAATTCGACAATTATTCTTACTAAAGTGACCATATTATTGTGTTTTTAATTTGATTAACCAAATGTATGCAAGAAACTTAGCTAAAAAAGTGAAAATATGATAAACGGTAAAATGGATATGAGGAACGGAAATATTGCCTGTAGATTTTATGAATTCACTGAAATAAATTGTTGCTTTACTTCGTAAAATAATGATTTTATACTGAATTTTTAGAAGAAAAATTATAGACACTTTAGTTTTGAAATGAGCTTAATTATGACTAGGCCAAAAAGTGAATAAAGAAGATGGAAATACAACATCATAAAGTGCAAACTCGTCCAGAAATAGAAGTCTTTTGTTAAAGTCTAAAATAGATAGACAAAACATTTTAGAAAAGGTTTTTTTGTGAAGAAAAAAGAAAATTTTGAATTTGCATCTTTTTTAAAATCTTAGATTATAACTCATATATCGGGTTGGCCTATACCCATAAAATTGCATACAGTAGGCACGCCTAAATTAGTTTTATAATACTCTTTTTATATAAATAGCCAACCTACATCTATTAGAAAAACAATAATGAATAAACAATAAACCCAAAAATTAACTATAATTATAACATCTTTATAAGTGGCACGGTTTGACCGAAATCCGTGGCATGGTCACTCCGAAATAGCCAGTAACAGCAGCAATCTCGTCATACATAAAAATTGGCTTTTTAGTCCTTTCTTTATTTCTGTAAATCTAATTTGTCTTTTGAGAATGTTTGGTCAACTATTTTTATTACTTTATAATTTCTCAATTCTGTGATTTTAATTTCCTCACTTTGGGACTTCAATGATTTAAGAATAGAGTTTTGTTTACTCAATTCAGCATTGTATTCTTCTAATTCTGATATTTTTGTTTTTAAAGACAGTTTTCTTTTAATAATTCACCATTTTCATTCTTTTCAGAACAAGAAAAGTTTAATAAAAAATAAGATTTTTATTTGGTTCTTTTTTTAATTATGGGCAACTTTTAATTCATTAGTAGTTGCGTGGTTTATGGATTAATTTAACAAATACACATCAGGTTGGAAATTCTTGCTGAATTTCAAAAGTAGACGTGTTCAAGCAATTACTTTAAGGCATTGTTAGCAATTGCCTTTTATGTATATTTTTCAAGAAAACAATGTTACATTTACCATCAGAAAAAGGGTTTTTATGGTGCACCACAGATAGGCTTTGTGGAACAAAATTTCCTGTCTCTTTTCTAAACGTTTAGGACACTTTAAATCTAAAAATGAAGCATTATGACATTAATGAAATAAAATCTAGTTTTAAGAAAAGCAAAAGTTACACACAAAAAAATAAAAATCGAAAAAAGTAATAAGCTTAACTTATTTATTAAAATAGTAAAATCCTTGAAATTCAATAATGAATCAAGGATACTACTAATATTAAGCTCATGTTTTAATACATTTTTACACCTAATTTCTTTTGAAATTTTTTGTTGTACATATCAGGAGTTAGTATTGTTTTTTGAATTTGAGCTCCTATACATTGTCTGATTTTTAAGTTCAAATGTTTTTGCATGGCTTTGAATTTTAAGTTTGTTTAAATTTGACAGTTTTTTAGCTTATATACCGTCTTTTTTGATTCCAAGTAAAGGATTTTGATATTGCTTTACTACCAACTAAGTGATTTTTGTTTAATGTTTTCATGGTTTTGTGTTTTAAATGATTTATTAATTTTACAATAAATTTAAGACGTATTATCTGTAGCGTCTTTTTGAGTTCCAAGTATGACCTTTTGTACCTACTGCTCTTTGTGTTAGTTGATCTGAATCTAATGTTCTCATGATTAATAATTTAATGGGTTATACTTAATAGACGTATCAACTTTAGATTTGTTACAGTACTTTGCAATACATAGTACTATTTTAACAAAACTTTAAGAAAATAGGTTATGAATGAAATGTAACACTCCATAAAAGTTATCTAACAAATATTAATAGATTTATTTTGTGGCTATCCTAATTAACTCAAATCATTTTAAGTATGTAAATACTAAATAATGAGTATACTGATAGTTTATAACTCTTCATAAACTGAGGATAATCGGAAATAACCTACATTTGTAGTGGACTGATTGTTAGATTTATGAATTGCAATCTGTAATTAAAATAATTCAAAAAAAAATGAAAAACATATATTTAATCGTAATGCTGATGAGCATCATACTATCTTGTACAGAGTCTGATGATACGCCGGATAACATTACACCTGAAACGGAATTGTACTTCCCTCCTACTAATGGCAGCAATTGGGAAACAACTGATTTGAACTCTTTAAACTGGAATCAAAATGAGTTGGAAAATCTTTATAATCATCTATCTACCAATAATACTAGGGCTTTTATTGTTTTAAAAGATGGTAAAATTATTATTGAAAAGTACTGGGGAAATAACATCCTGAATACGGCAGCTTTTGATGCACAAACCAACTGGTATTGGGCTTCAGCTGGAAAAACAATAACAGCAACATTAGTGGGAATTGCACAAGAAGAAGGCTTTTTGAATATCAATGATAAAACTTCAGATTATTTAGGCAATGCTTGGACTTCTTTAAGCTTAGAAAAAGAAAATTTAATCCGTATTCAAAATCAATTGAATATGACTACGGGTCTAGACTTTGAAGTTCCTAGTTTAGATTGTACTGAACCTGATTGTCTTCAATATAGAAGCGATGCTGGAAACCAATGGTTTTACCACAATGCACCTTATACTTTACTTGAACAAGTTGTAAGTAACGCAACTGGATTGGATTACAATACCTATACAAATCAAAAAATTGAATCAGTTATAGGAATGAACGGGCAATGGATTCCTTTGGGAAACAATAACGTATATTGGAGTACACCAAGAGATATGGCAAGATTTGGTTTACTTATGTTGAACCAAGGAATCTGGGAAGATATTCCCGTATTAGCTGATGAGAATTACTTTCAACAAATGGTGAATAGTTCGCAAGAGATTAACCCTTCTTATGGATATTTATGGTGGTTAAATGGAAAAAGTTCAATTGTATTTCCTGGTTTAGAAACTTCTTTCAGCAGCAATCTTTCAAGTGAAGCACCTGACGACTTATTTGCAGGAATGGGAAAAAACGGACAATTTATTGATATCGTACCAAGTCGTAATCTAGTGGTTATTCGAATGGGAGAAGCACCAGATGAAGCCCTTGTACCTATACAATTTCACAATGAAATGTGGCAGAAGTTAAATGCAGTAATCAATGAATGAATTTTAATTCACTCCAATCTAAATTTCTCTTGTAGCTTGTGGTTAGTTAATAACTAATATAACTTATAGCCTAAGTATATATGAAAAAAAGTAGCCGATAAATCGACTACTTTTAAAATAAACTGAAGTTTAAAATAGAATATCTTCTGTTACATAGTTGGGTTAACTGGACTAGTTGTAGTACTCATATCACGAACACATAAGTATTTACCATCCATTTTTTCAAAATAAGAAATATAATTTCCATTTTGTAATTCAATACCATCTTTGCTAAATTCAGTCCAAGAGCCTACTTCTACAGCAGTGTCTCCTTCTACAAATAAATCTACAATTTTGTAAACATTATAGTTTCCTAAGCTATCATTTGCAATATTTTTTGCAATACTTTCTGTAATCGCGGCTTTTCCTTTTAAAGGCTCTTTGTTTCTGCTATAACTTATAGCGTCATCGCTATAGTAAGCAGCAACAGCTTCAGCATCCTTTGCTTTTTCTCCAGCAGCATAAGCATCTTCTAATGCTTGAATTTCAGACTTTACTTTTTCAAAGTCTATTTCTACATCAACTTCTACTTCTTCTGTAGTCATTTCCTCGTTGGCTTTTTGTTCAGGTGTACAAGCTGAAAAAGCAATAACAACAAAGGCAAAGTAGAGCATAAATTTAATTTTTGTTTTCATAAGTCAATTATTTATTTGTTTGTAAATGTACAACTTATAGCTATCTGTATTCATTATTATTAAATATATTTCTTAATTAATTATAAATATTATAAAAAGAATACGAATCAAAAATATATTTGCCTATACAATTCCTACCCAAAAAACATCTTAGCAATTGCCAATACCATCACCACAATTAATACATAATATGCCACTTGGTCGGCTTTTTTATACTGAGTTGCAAATCTAGCCGTAAGGTAACCTCCTAGGGTTTGTCCAATCGCCATAATACTGCCGAATTTCCAGTCGATCATACCTTGGTAATGAAATAAGATAATCAATAAAAGGGTATAAACTGCTATTACAAATCCTTTTATAGCATTGCTTTCAATGATATTTACTCGCATTCCTAAAACCATTATGATGAGGAAAAACACACCCATTCCCATTTGAATGAATCCACCATAAAAGCCTAATGCAAAAAGGATTGGGATGTAAATGTACCATTTGGGTTTGAAGTTCATATCTGTACTACGTAACCATCTTTTGGGCTTTACAAGAACAGCAATCAGCATAAAGACCATCATGAATTTAAATACCGCTTTAAACTGTTCATTACTGACCTTAGTTGCCAAAATTCCACCAACAATAGCGCCAATAACAATTGGAATGATATACTTTTTATTGCGATGTATACTCAGCTTCCCATGTTTATGGAATACAAATGAGGTAATAGCCGATTGAGTAAAAATACCTATTCGATTAGTGCCGTTTGCAATATTAGGTGGCAAACCCAATACTTCTGTAAGTATTGTTAATGTAATTGCACTCCCATTGCCTGCTAAGGTATTTATGCCTCCAGCAATAAATGCACCAACTATGGCAATAGCATAGGTTTCAAGTTCAGTCATAGGGGTCAAAGATAAGGCAATTGTATTTTTGATTTACAATCAGAGTATAGAGGTTCTATACCAATAACTGGCAATATTCGTCCTGTTGATTTTTTGTTAAGTTTATCGAAAAAAGTTTGCCAAAGCTATTTCAAATTTAATATGGCCACAAATCAATTTAAAAATAATAAAACATGAAAAAATTATTTTATGCCGCAACGCTTTGTTTATCCGTTTTCTTTGTATCATCCTGTGATAGTGATGATGATAACGGATCATCTACAAATACAATTGTAGGAAATTGGGAAATTTTTGAAATTAACTTTTTTATATCTAGTGATGAAGGAACATTAGATGAAACTTTTCCTACAGATGTTTGTAATATGCCTTTCATCATTTCTTTTACTGAAGATGGAGGTGCAATTTTACCAGACGGAGATATAGGCTTAAATTTTGAAGGCAACCCCAGTCTTAATTGCTCATTAAATGGCTCAGACATCAATGGAACCTGGCAACTTGTATCTGGAAATGACTATATTCTTACACAAGAAGGTGATGTTTCAAATGCAGAAATAAACGTATCAAATAGCAATAATACAATAGAAATCATAATTGACGGTTCAGATCCAGACGATTCTGATCCTACTACACAAATCATTACTTTTAGAGGTAATAGAAATTAAAGGACTATAATTAAAAGTATTATATCAATTTGAAGATTTAATATTTTTATTTTCTTTTAAAACCATGCAACAGACACAAGATGTTTGAAATATAACTTATGTCTGTTGCATTTTTTTAGTCTTTACTATTGATGAACTTAGCCAAGCTTACAGTTTAATTTATCAATCCTTCTGATTCTAGGAAATAAAGAATAAGACCATAACTTTTATATCTTAATCAAATTTAATAAGTGCTCTCAAAAAAACACCACAATCCTATTCATTGAAATAGAATCCATTTGGCCCCAAGCCTACTTCTGTTTCAAATAGTAATTCTCCATTCAAATTAAAAACAAATACGTTTCCATTGGAAGCAAAATCTCCAGCATCTGAAATAAAAATTCGATTATCCTGTACTTCAAATCCATAAAAAGTACCAAAATCTAAATTGGTATCATAAGAAAAAATAGCTTCTTCTGTAAAGCTTAAATTACTCAATGAATTAGTGTATACTGAATTGCCCAAGGTGTAATACACTTGGTCTTGATGTAATCTTAAGTTTTTTGCGCCTTGGTTTTCATTTGGAATATCAATTGTCTGGTTTATACTGAAAGTATTCAAGTTAACTTCTGAAAATTGATTTTCACTCAAAGTATACAAAGCGTTATTTTCTAAAATCATTGAATTTAATCCGTCCCCTACTTCTATAACTTCTTCTACCAGTTGAGAAGATGGATTGATTAAGCTCACTGAATTTCCATCAGAAAAAGCTGAATTTTCCACAATCAACTTTCCATTATAAGCTTCAATATGGTTTGCAATATTATTCACATTTATACTGCTTTCAACTTGGTAAGTCTCCAAATTAATCACTGATATAAAATCATCTGTTGTAGAATTAAAGCTAGCTAAATTAGTGACATAAGCCTTATTATCAAGCACAACTCCATATCTAGGAACTTCAAAACCTGCATCAATTTGAGCTATAAATTCAAGAGTATATCTATCCACTACATTAATTAAATTACTTCCATTAGAAATAATAAACATTCGTTCTTCATCAAAAAAAGCAGATTGAACAAAACTACCAATATCATCATTGGGATTTACTGTGGCAAATACATTATTTGTAGTTTCAGAAAAATCATTTTCTATAAAACTAATTGATCCAGAACCTCCAAAAGGCCCTTCATTCACTACAAAAAAACCAGTAACATAATCTCCAACAGGTATTGGGTCAACTGCAACTTGGTTGTCATCGTCTGCACAGGACGTGAATAAAATACTGGCTACTACTACTAAACTTAAATACTTAAAATACTTCATGGTTTTTATTTATAAAATTAGTGAAAATTGAAATTGAAAATATCTTCCAGGCATCGGTCTATTTTCTACGCCTTCGAATTCAGTATCCCAAAGGTTATAGACTCTTGCGCCGATGTTTATTTTTGGTGATTTGGAGAGCAATTGGTAACGGAAACCAAAATGCTGCAAGGTATAAGCAGAAATAGTTGCCTCTGCCGCATTGTTGCTTCGGGTAAAAACTTCGCCCACGTGAATTATTTGTGTGTCTGCAGCCCAGCGTTTCCAAGAATAGGCTAAAGCGGAAGTGATTTTATGAAACGGAACATATCTTAGTTGAAATCCCGTTTCTCTATTTTCTGAAACCGTGTAGGCATAATTTGCATTCCATTTTAGTTGATGCGCTTGCCATTTGTAGGCATATCCAGTTTCAATTTCTGCTCCATAAGTTCTTACTTTATCTACATTTTCGGGTTGCCAAACTGCATTTTCATTCGGAATCCATCGAATCATGTCGTCTATATGATTGTAAAATCCGGTTGCTGAAAAATGAAAATTATTCAACGAAATATGATGACCCCATTCTACTTGATATGAAGTCTCAGGAAGCAAACCTGAACTTGTAGTACTGCCCCAAAACAAGTCATTGAATGTAGGTATTCTGAAATTTCGGGAGGTATGAAATTTCATCTCGTATTGTTTCGAAATATGGTAGTCTGCACCCAAGCTATATAAAATAGGACTGTTATATAAATTAGACACTTCTTGGCGTAGACTAGCTTGCAAGGTCAATTTTGAATTGATTTTATGCTTGGCTAAAAAAGCAAAAGCAGCAACATCCCGTCGGTCTTCTTGTAAATCATCTCCGCTAGCTTTGGCTGTATTGGCATCGATTAAACCCGTGAATACCCATTTTTCATTTTTGAATTGAAGGTTGTATTGCGTTAAAAAAGTTTCAGCTAAATTGGAGGTAAAATCATCTTCTCGTGTGGTATTTTCAATAAAAACAAATTCTTCATTTAAGTAACCCATCTTTAAAGTTGAACGCCATTTTTGATGCTTGTATTCCCATTCCAAAAGGCTTCTTAGGTCTTGATTTTCATAAGCAGATTTGGTGTCGCTTGGTCTAATGACAGATAAATTTCGATTTCCTAAAAACAACCAAGAATACATTTTTAATTGGTGCTTAGGATTGAGTTGATGTGCAATGTCTAAACCAATGGAATTGTTATTGAATTTCCCGTTGATGTTGTTTCTATCGCTTTGCTGAATTGGAAAATCATTGTCTGAAGTATTGCGTTGAACTCCAAAATTGAAACTCCATTTTTTTACTGCATGTTGCAATTGGTAACGCGTATCCAGCGTATTGAAACTTCCATAATTGGTTTGAAGAAAGTGCTGAGTTGCATTATTAAACTTCAATTTACTTTCTAAATGAATGCTTCCGCCAATTGCTGAAGTTCCATAAATCACACTTCCACCACCCGGTTGAATGTTAATTTGCTGCATGGTAGGATTCAATAAAGTATTGAAATCTCCTTGACCATTAAACTGAGAATTGATGTTGATGCCATTCCAAACCACGGCAGTCTGCTGCGCAGTTGTTCCTCTAAAAGCAGGCGAAGACACCATTCCATATCCATTTTGATTGAAATGAATACCGGTATTAAAGTTAAGTAAGTCAGTTAAATTGGCGGGATTATGTTGCAGCACAGAGTCGTTCAACTTGAGCAGCTTTTGCCCAGTTGAAAAATCAGTCAGCAGTTTGTTGGTAATTACAACCTCATCAAGTTTTTGAATAGCATTCAAATTTACTTGTGCATAAGTTGTTAGGCACCAACACAACGCAACTAGCGTAATGCAGAAATAGTTCTGTTTCATAACCAACTTAATCCTTATCCCGAGAATTTTCGTTTTTTATTTAAGAATAAGGCAGGTCTCCTGGCTTGCGTCTTTACATTGACCTTCCCATTCTTATGAACAGTGGTGTTAGAAGAAAAAATGCAAAGCATCCTAAAATAGGATTTAGCTTACAGTTGCGGGAACAGCTTCCGATTTAAACGGAATTCCCTTTTAATGAAAATGCTCGTAAAAGTCATTTCCAACCAAATTCTAGGCAAAGATAGAATTTATATTATAAACGCCTTGTAAGAAATTGTGGATTTATGCAAATGAAATTCAATTTGATTCACCTTAAATTCACCTTAAACTTGTTTTGCTAAAAATAAAACGATAACGATATAGTTTGTTTATAAACTACTATCTCGATAAAAAATGTTTTAAAAATATCCGAATGTCTCAAATAATACTTAATTTGTGCCAGTAAAAAATAATCGTCTTGTAAGCATTCAATTTTGAATATATGTCAATACAAATAGCAGTAGCTGGTCCTATTCCACGAGACACCATAGAAACTTTTAAAGGGGAAAAAATTCAAAAATACGGTTGTGTTACTCACCCTAGCATAGCTATTTCCAAAATGTTACAAGAAAACGGGACAGTATTTCCTATATCTCATATTCATCAAAAGGATAAAGAAGCCATTTTAGAATTGTTCAAGGATTATCCGGCTGTGGATACAAAAGGGCTTTCGTTTGAAGCTGACCGAGGTACTGTTATTCAATTAAAATTCATCGACCAAAACAATAGAGTTGAAAAACAAACGGCTTTTATGCCACCCATTACACCAAAAGAAGTAAAAGATTTCTTGGATGTAGATGCGTTTGTATTTGTGCCAATTACTGATTTTGAAATTGCTCT
>Ga0307937_1000422_pt1 | contig 26371 bp, 30 predicted proteins | sample OrgLakmetagenom3_FD_201814 | JGI IMG/M metagenome (GOLD analysis project Ga0307937, IMG submission 201814) | Saline water microbial communities from Organic Lake, Antarctica - #3 | ecosystem: Environmental > Aquatic > Non-marine Saline and Alkaline > Saline | place: Antarctica: Organic Lake...
TAGCACAACGTGATGCCGGAGAAATACCACAGTTTAAGCGGATTATTCTGGAAACAACCGGATTGGCAGACCCCGCTCCCATACTCTCGACACTTGTAGCGGAACCCATCTTAAACAAACATCTGCGCCACGGCGCCAGCGTGGGCTTGGTAGACGCAATCTGCTCGTGCATTATTTTTTAGATTTCTTTGCGGAAATTACTCGAAAGCGCCCTCATAGTGGATGAAACGCCTCCACACGGGCATACCCGGTAAAAGGCTTAGTATTATTTTAATCAGTCGTTCGTTTCACGCTCATCACAAAAGGATACATATTATGGCCGTACAAGATCCATTTCATCTCGCCATACAAGTTCGGGATATAGACGAAGCTCGCCGATTCTATGGCGATTTTTTAGGCTGCCCCGAAGGCCGCTCATCCGACAGCTGGGTCGACTTCAACCTGTACGGTCATCAGTTTGTTTGTCATCTCAACCCTGCATTAAAAGAGAAATCCGCAAGCAGTCATAAAAACCCTGTGGACGGCCACGGCGTGCCCGTTCCACACTTTGGGGTGGTTCTGGAAATGGATGCATGGAACAACCTGTCTGCAAAACTGCGTGAGCACGAGGTGGCTTTCGAAATTGAGCCCTACATACGCTTCAAGGGTGAGCCGGGAGAACAAGCAACGATGTTTTTTTACGATCCTTCTGGCAACGCTCTGGAATTCAAAGCCTTCAAGGATCGCGAGGCCCAACTATTCCAAAAAAACTGATTCTTTAAAGCCGATATTTACGACTCATTGCGAGGGCCAGCGTAGCTACAAGAATACATTGTATTTGTGGAAGCAGTCAGCGCAGTGAGTTACTTTACCCAAAGTTTGTGTATTGTCACGAGCAGCCCAGCCCGTAACTGTAATCTGTTATATTAGCGCATCTATTTATAATATTGCTTTAAGCAACTAATTCGATACTCATCTTTTTTGGCGTATTGATAGCATCCAGCTATCATATCTTGCTCGTACACTCCCGCAATTGTCGCACTACAACTTGTTAATTCGTTTCTTGTTCGTTACCTTGCCCCCGCCGCGGTTAACCCTCGCGGATGACAATCAACAAGTGTTTTTGTTTTTTTACTGTTTAAAACAGTATTTAGCAAACTTAAAACGCACGGAGCATTTATGAAGCACACTAAGAAATCACTATTTTCAGCAGTTGTCATTGGTTCAGTAACCCTTTTGGGAGCAGGGACTGCTCAAGCCCAAAATGGATACGCCGGAGCCAATCTCAACTTTCTGGAATATAGCGAAAATGGCATTGATGACGATGCCTCGCTGACTGCGGGAACATTTCGTCTGGGCGCACAGATCAATCAATATCTGTCGGGCGAGCTTCGTGCAGGAATTGGTTTCAACGATGACACCGTCAATATCAGTGGCTATAAAGTCGATATCGAGCTTGATTCTTTTTTTGGTGCCTACCTCCGTGGCGGTTTTCCGGTCACAGAGAAAATCTACCCGTACGCCGTTTTTGGCGTTACTCGCGGTAAATTAACAGCCAGCTTTCAGGGCTTTTCTAAATCTGATTCTGAAACAGACACATCATTCGGTGTCGGTGTCGATTTCACTGTTGTCGATCAAGTTACGCTCAACGTTGAATACATGTCTTGGTTCGATAAAGACGGCGCAGAAATCGATGGTTTCTCGGTCGGTGCGAGCACCGCGTTTTAAGTTCGCCGAAAATCTGAGGCCTAATCTGTGCAGGTTTTTCACGGTTGAACAAGCCAATTAGGCTAAAGTGAGGAAATACTAAGAAACTCTTAGTATTTCCTTAAAACCGCAGGCAACGTTGCTTGGCGGGGTTCTATCTGCGCTTTGCGCCCTGCTATTCGAGCAAAATTCAGTATATGCAAAATTTGCACCTACTGCCGAGAATAGCAAAACCTACCAAGTCGCCACTACAACGGCTGAAACCCCTCCACACGGGCATACCCGGTAAAGCGCTGGCCGCTCCAGGTGAGCGCGTAGTGCCCGGCCTGCGCCACCGGCGTGGTCGCCGGCGGACGCAGCAGCGCAACGGCCTAGTGGCCGGGGTGCCTGACTGAATCGTAAAGAACGCCAAACTCCCCCGCCTGATACAGCTCTTCAGCAATTGCCTGCCCTGGCTGATAGTCGTCCGCGCGGGCATATTCAGGCTGGTTACGCAGATCTATCAACAGCTCGGCGAACTGGCCAGTGTAGCAGCGGGTCAGTGCGGTGACTTCGTTTTCCAGGCCAAAGCCTTGCCATACTTTTGCGGTGTGGTGGGTCCATTCGCGTAGAGCAGTTTCGAGCGAATCGGCGGCGTAGTAGGCGCCGCGAGTCAGGGTATTAAAGCGACCTAAGGAGGGATAGCAGAACGAGGCCATCACCGTGCCCCAGCCGAGGCCGGTGCGCAGATCGTGTTTGGTGACAAACCGGGCCCAGTTCACCAGGCGGTCGTTAGTGGCCGATTCCAGTTCCGCAAGCAGCAGCGACTCCTCGCTGTCGAAGCAATCCAGCGGCGGGTATTTGCTGTGGATAACACGGTGGTGTTTCCAGTCTGGCTTAATTCTGCTCACTCGTTTGCTTCTGCTCAACCGCTTGCCCCAGGCGCTCAACCGCGCATCGCGTCCAGATTGCGGCGCACATAATAGAGCGCATCCATTGAGCCTTGCGCCAGCAAATACTGCCGTATGGGCTGGCCACTCAAACCCATCAGGTCAATCGGCTTTTGGAACCAATCGTAGGCCAGTTGTTCGTGGCCATGGGGAGTAATCAACGCCAGGGCTTTGTGGATGCCTAGCAGCAGGCTGATGCGTTCCATCACATCCCGAGACAGGTCTACACTGTCACCCTGATTTACTCGCCGCTGCCAGTCGGTCAGGGTGCGGCGGCGTATACCGCCCAATAACACACCAAGCTCGTCCATGGTCAGCTGCCAGCGCTCTCGCCTGTCAAACAGCCAGCGCAGGCCGGCGGCGCCATGGGTAGCTGTAAGCCTGTGTAGGTCTTGCATGGGCGGCCGTGTCACAACGGGCTGGTGGGCGTGGGCACTGGGCATAATGGTTTCCTTCCGGCATTCCCGGTTGCGGAATCAAACAATAGGTGGCGTTTCTGCCACCTGTTTTATAACCATTGTAGAAACAAAACTGCTAATGCGCAATTACGCTCGAATCTGGAACAATTGCGCAAAAGAGCTCACTGTTATTTGTCGAAGTGAATCACGCTACGAATGCTCTTTCATTCGTGCATCAGTTCAAACGCGGTGTTGATGCCCTCCAGACCCATGGTGTGAGTGATGAAGTCGTCCAGTTTGAATTCACCCTGCAAATAACGCTCAACGTATTGGGGCAATTCCGTACGGCCTTTTACGCCACCAAAAGCCGAACCGCGCCAGACCCGACCGGTGACCAACTGGAATGGGCGGGTAGAGATTTCCTTGCCGGCGCCGGCAACACCAATCACCACCGATTCGCCCCAGCCCTTGTGGCAGCATTCCAGTGCCGAACGCATCACATTGACGCTACCAATGCACTCAAACAAATAATCCACGCCGCCGTCAGTCAACTCAACAATCACTTCTTGAATGGGCTTGTCGTAGTCTTTGGGATTGATGCAGTCAGTTGCGCCAAGCTTGCGGGCCAGTTCGAATTTGCTTTCGTTGATGTCGATGGCAATGATGCGGCTGGCCTTGGCCATGGTGGCGCCAATCACCGCAGACAGGCCAATGCCGCCCAGACCAAAAATCGCTACCGTGGCGCCCTCTTCCACTTTGGCGGTGTTCATTACTGCGCCCATGCCGGTGGTGACGCCACAACCCAGCAGGCACACTTCTTCCAGCGGCGCGATTTTATTCACTTTGGCCAGAGAAATTTCAGGCAGCACGGTGTATTCGGAAAAGGTCGAGCAGCCCATGTAGTGAAAAATCGGCTCGCCGTCTTTAAAGAACCGCGTGGTGCCGTCGGGCATCAGGCCTTTGCCCTGGGTTTCGCGGATTTTCTGGCACAGGTTGGTTTTGCCTGACAGGCAGAATTTGCACTCGCCGCATTCGGGCGTATACAGCGGAATCACGTGGTCACCCACTGCCACGCTGGTAACGCCCACGCCGATGGACTCCACAATGCCGCCGCCTTCGTGGCCTAGGATAGCGGGGAAAATGCCTTCGGGACCTTCACCAGACAGCGTGAACGCATCGGTATGGCAAACGCCGCTGGCGACAATGCGCACACGCACTTCACCGGCTTGCGGTGGCATTACGTCTACTTCTTCTACCGACAGTGGCTGGCCCGGGCCCCAGGCAATGGCAGCTTTACCGCTGCGGCTCGCAAGCTGGAGATTTCAACCGCGCAGGTCAGCCGACAAGTTAGTGCCCTGGAAGAGCGGCTAGCAACGCGACTGCTGTACCGTACAACACGCAAGGTGTCGGTGACCGAAGCCGGGCAGATTTATTACCAGCACTGTCGCCCGCTGTTAGACGGCCTGAATGAAGCCGAGCGGGCCCTGAACAACCTGCAAAGTGCGCCCCAGGGTAGATTGAAAATCACCGCACCGACGACCTACGGTGAAAGCCTGATAGCGCCATTGCTGAACAATTTTATCGTGCAGTATCCCGGTGTGAGCGCAGAATTGGTGTTGACCAATCAGAAAGTGGACTTGGTGGACGGCGGTTTTGATCTGGCTATCCGGTTGGGCAATCTGGAAGACTCTAGCATGATGGCCAAACGGCTCGGTTCACGCCGGCAGTATGTGTGTGCATCACCGAAGTACCTTGAGTCTCATGGGGCACCGGCAACGCTGGCCGATCTGACGCAGCACAACTGCCTGTCAGGCACCTTGGATAGCTGGCGATTTCAGATTAATGGCCAGGAAAAAACCATTCGCATACACGGCAATCTGCACTGCAACAGCGGCTATGCCCTATTGGATGCGGCGCTCAAAGGCATTGGTATTATGCAGCTGCCTGATTACTACGTGGAGTCCTGCCTGGCCGACGGGCGACTGGTGTCGATGCTGCAACAACAACAACCCGGGCCGGAAGGTATTTGGGCGCTCTACCCGCACAACCGCCACCTGTCACCCAAGGTGCGGATGCTGGTGGACTACCTGGCATCGCAGCTAGCGGCGCAGGCACTCCCAGGCGCGCTTGCTCGTTAGTTCCCGCCTGTCGCGCCTTAGCCGGTTTCCGATAGACGCCGAGTAACCCCCTGCACGCAACCGGCTTTCTATGTTGTCGATGCGATCTGCGTAGTTTTCACAGGTTTTTTGTTGTGCCATCTGTTCCGAATTGTAACCCGTGCGGCTTGGTGTTTTGCTGTCAGAAATGGATGTGACAGCGCTTCTCTTTGCTTTGGGTTTAAGGCTTCGCAATCGATTGCCACGGTGCTGGTTGTTGCCGGCCATGGGAATCACGGTGGGGTCGCGAAATTCAACTTTCTGGCTGTCAGGAGTTTTGGGCTGGTCGGTAAAATGGGTCATGCCGTTCGCATCAGTCCAGCGGTAATAGTCGGCTGTTGCCGTGCCCTGCAGGCTGACGAACACCACCATAGCACTCAGAAATACGGGAATTGGTCGCATCGTTCATTCCTTTGAAGTTTGCTGTGCTGCACATTTGACTAGCTTAGCGCTGCGTTTCCCAAGACACAAACGCCCATTTAAAGCCTTCACCACCGCGCTCAGCTCGGTCCAGGTCAGCGTAATACCAGTCGGACAACCGGGCCTGCTCTAGGTCCGTCAGCTCGCCTAATGAAACCACCACTTTGGCCAGAAAATCCTCAAAACTCTTAGTCCCCGCCAAGCGACCGCGAGCTTCAATATAATCCAGGCGTGGATGGCGGCCCATCTGGTGCAAGATATTCAGAATGTAGATGTAATCGGGGATCAGACAGGTTTTGCGGCCAATCGCTTCCAGCAGCCCAGGGTCAATAAAGCTGCCGCCGACAAGATTGGTCAGGTACACCCGGCGCCGGGCTTTGCTGTCGAGTTTTTGCAAGGCATCGGCTATGTCCATCACGGTGGTGGAGCGCGAGGCGACAACCAGATCACACACTGGCAGGTCTGCCCAATCGTCCTCCCAGGCGCATTGGATAGCGCCTACATTCTGCGCTCCGGCGGTGCGGGCATTTTCGGTAAATACCTCAAGCATTCCCGCGCTGTAATCCACCCCCACCACTTGCTTCAACTGCGGAGCCAAAGCCAGACCAATGGCGCCGGTGCCGCAGCCCATATCCAACAAGGTTTCGCAGCCGTCGAGATTCATCCGGCGGGTAAATTCGTGGGTATAAAGGCTGGCACCGGCGGTTTTGTTCATTTCCGCTGCGCGAGCGTCCCAGGCCGACGGCGGTTTTTCACGGCCCCCGGCAGCGGCCATGTGATCGCGATAGAGCTGGCCAAAATCGATGGCGTTTATGGTCATGGTGTTGCGTTCACCTATTCGGGGAAAAATAACGAGCTAAATAAGTACTCGCACAAATTGTATCAGCGGCGGTGTTTTTCTAAAATCATGGGGTACGCTGTCTGGTTGCGCCCAAAATACCAGCCATTCATTTCGTTCTTAACAGGTGCGCTTATGAGTAGCCAACCCAAACAGTTGCAAAAACTGTTGCTGTTTCAACTGACAGACCATCGGCAGTTTGGCCTGGGCACTCTGAAAATTCGCGAAATCATGCCGTTCAGGCGTCTTAGTCGCCTGCCCCACAGCCATCACGCCATTGTTGGCACGGCCACCTTCCGTGACGCGGCGGTGCCGGTGATTGATATGGCCGCGGCGATTGGTATCCGGCGCTAAGTGCTGAAGAGCGTGCCGAAGCCTCCATTATTGTGACCGACGTGCAGCGTCAGGAAATCGGTTTTATGGTGCGCAGCGTGCAACGCATCGTTGAAGCCGACTGGAAACGGTGTTACCGCCGCCCCAGGCCCTGGGTAAAAACGCGTTTATTACCGGTTTGCTGACCCTTGATGGCGCTCTGGTGCAACTGCTGGACCTGGAATTACTGCTGGCCCGGGTTTACCCGGAGTCTTTGAACAGTCAGGACGTGCTGCTGAACGATATGGAGATAGAAACCCTGCGCAACATGTCGATTCTGCTGGTGGATGATTCACGGGTGGCGCGAAAACAGCTGTGTGACGTTCTGGATCGCAAAAATATTGGCTATCAGGTAACGGAAAACGGCACAGCCGCGTTCGAGTACCTGTTGGATAGCAGCGCCCGCGGTAAACCGGTGGATATTCTGGTGAGTGACATCGAAATGCCGGGCCTGGACGGCTATGAACTGACGTTCAAAGTGCGCGACAGCAGCCAGGTGCACCAGCCGTACATCATTTTGCATACCTCGCTGAACAGGTCGGCGCTGACACCGCCCTAACCAAGTTCGACGCTGAAGAACTGATGCACGCTATGTTAATCGCAGCAAAAGGGCGCCAGCAGCAGGCCTGATGACGCGGCTATTATTGCCGGCACCATAAAACAAAAAACCGGAGCCTGGCTCCGGTTTTTTATGCGCTTGCCCCGTCAGGATTTCGCGTCACGGTTTGAGCTTGAGGGTGGTAAGCGTACGCTCACGCACTTTTAACAGCAGCTCTTCGTCTTCTACCAGAGACTGACCGTAGGATGGCACCAAAACTTTCATGCGCGCCTGCCACTCCGGGGTTTTCATTTTCTCGGGGAAGCAGCGCTGCAATACGTCAAGCATGGCGTTTGCTGCCGTTGAGGCACCAGGCGAAGCTCCCAGTAGCGCAGCCAGCGTGCCGTCTTTGGCAGCGACGATTTCGGTGCCAAACTCCAGCTTGCCGCCGCCGTCTTTGGCTTTTTTAATGATCTTGGACTTGCTCACCGACAGCATGGGGCGCAAGTTTGACGAGCGCACCGAACTGATCAGGTCAAACACCGAACCCTGCTTCAGGAAGCGGGTGGTAAAACCGGCAAACGGGCCAAACAACAAAGCCGGCTCGCCATTGATAATGCGGGTGTCCAGGTGTGGCACCGACATAGGCGGCGCACCAATCGGCGCTTTGCCATACACCTTGGAATGATGCTGCCGCACCACTTCCGGCCTGTCGCACACCAACCACTGGCCGCTCACCGGAAAACCGCCGTAACCTTCGGCTTCATCAATTCCTGACTTCTGCAACAGCGGCAAAGCACCGCCGCCCGCACCCAGGAACACAAAGCCGGCTTCCAGTTTGGTCTGCTCACCCGTTTCCTGGTTTTTCACCCTTATTTTCCAGCGCCCGTTATCGCGTTGGTCAATATAGTGCACCGGGCTGTTCAGCATTAGCTCGAAAACGGGTTGGGTTTCCAGGTGCTTGACGATGCTGCGGGTCAGGGAGCCAAAATCCACATCGGCGCCGTGCTTTATCCGGGTAGCAGCAACGCGCTGCATGGGGTCCCGGTGTTTTACGATCAGCGGCATCCACTCGGCCAGGTCTTCCGGCGACTCGCTGTATTCCATTTCACGAAACAGGTGGTGCGCACTCAGGCGTTCGAAGCGGCGTTTAAGGAAGGCAACGTCTTTTTCGCCCCAGACAAAGCTCTGGTGCGGGGTACGGTTTATGAATTTTTTCGGATCGGGCAATATGATCCAGACGCTCCACCAGAACGATGTCCATGGTGGGGTCTAGCTGCTTCAGTATCATGCCGAGGGTAGCGCTCATTACGCCCCACCGACCAGCACTACGTCTGCCTGTCTTACGGCCATTGGTTTTTCACCCTAGCGAGTATTGAGCTTGTATGCTCTTTCACGATCAGCAAAAGAGCCTGTCGGAAACCAGCCAGATGGAGATAATAATGCTGGCAACTGTTTCCTGAATTCGATGTGAAAATTATCCCGGCTTTCGGCGCACTATTAAATTGTAATAGGCAACGGTTGCGCGTCATGTGAAGACTCGCGTGGCCCCGGGATTCTGTCTCCGTTGTAATTGATTTTCCCGCCTTTGCCAGACAATATCTCCGCAACTTTAGTCTCACACTCCCCGATTTGGTAAAGAGGTAACACGTATGTTACTGGCGATAGGCGCAATCATTGCCGGCTTGATTCTTCTGGTGTGGAGCGCCGACAAGTTTGTCGACGGGGCCGCAGCCGCCGCTAAGCATTGGGGCATGCCCACCTTGCTGATCGGCATGGTGATTATCGGCTTTGGCACATCGGCCCCCGAGCTGGCTGTTTCTGCTATAGCCGCGATGGAAGGCAACTCCGGCCTGGCCCTGGGCAACGGTTACGGCTCCAACATTACCAACATAGCGCTGATTGTTGGCTTAACAGCCATCATTGCGCCCATTGCCGTGCATTCGCAAATCATCCGCAAGGAACTGCCACTGCTCGTCGGCCTTACCCTGATTGCCGGTTACCAGCTTATTGATGGCGAACTGTCGCGCACCGACGGTTGGGTTTTGCTGGCGGTTTTCGCAGCGGTGATGGGCTGGTTCATATTCCAGGGTCTGCGCAATAAAGATGACTCTATTGAAGCTGGCATAGAGGAAAGCGCGCTGGCCCACCCCATGCCGCTGAGAAACGCCGTTTTCTGGCTGATTGCGGGTTTGGTGCTGCTGGTCGCCAGTTCCCGCATGCTGGTTTGGGGCGCGGTTTACGTCGCCCAAAGCCTGGGCATCAGCGATCTTGTTATTGGCCTGACCGTTGTCGCCGTTGGCACGTCTCTGCCGGAGCTGGCTTCAGCCTTGGCCGCAGTGCGTAAAAATGAGCACGATCTGATTTTGGGCAACATTCTGGGTTCGGGTATTTTCAACACCTTAGCCGTGGTTGGCCTTGCCGCGACCATCAACCCATTGCAGGTGGACCCCGAGGTCCTCTATCGCGACTGGTCACTGATGCTGGCGCTGACCGTTGGGCTACTGCTGATGGGCTTTGGCTTTGCCGGCCGCAGCCGCATCATCAGTCGGTTAGACGGTGGTATTCTGTTGCTGGTCTACGTGGCGTACACCGGCTTCCTGTTAACCACCATGATACCCACCACCGGTTAATCGCCGGCGTTTTCGTTGAACACAAGGGCCACCGAGTTCAGGCAGTAGCGCTGACCGGTGGGCGCCGGGCCGTCCGGAAAAACGTGACCCAGATGGCTGTCACAGCGCGGGCAGCGCACTTCTGTACGACGCATGCCCAGTGTGTCATCTTCAATATAATGAATGTGTTGCGGATCGAATGGCTGAAAAAAGCTGGGCCAGCCGGTACCCGAATCAAACTTGGCGTTAGAGTTAAACAACGGCAAGTCACACAACCGGCATTCGTAAACACCCAGCTTTTTGTTGTCCAGCAGCGTGCCGCAAAACGGAGGTTCGGTGCCATGGTCTAACAATATCCGACGCTCGTCGGCGCTCAGGCCAACGGCTTGCTCTTCAATCTGTTCCGCTGTTAGTGGCGTCAAATCGTATCCTGCTGCAGATTCGGCCAAAATAGTGCTCCTTACGCTTTATTCGAGTGGTCATCGGTAGATGTAGACGCTACGCCCGGCTTTAACCGATCGCTATATTGGTCAACCAGTTTCTGCATTTTCGGTGCAGCAACCGCCATGATGTAGGGCTGGCCCGGGTTGCGAGCGGCGAAGTTCTGGTGATCGGCTTCTGCTACGTAGAAGGTTTCCAGCGGCTCCAGTTCAGTCACCACAGCCGAGTGGAACACGCCTGCCTGGTTCAACTGATCAATGTAAGCTTGCGCGACCTGGCGCTGCTGCGCCGACTCATAAAAAATGGCCGAGCGGTACTGGGTGCCAATATCGTTACCCTGACGGTTACGCTGAGTGGGGTCGTGAGCCACCGAAAAGAATACCTTCAGCAAGCTACCCAACGACACCTGAGTCGGATCGTATTCAACCTTAATTACTTCGGCGTGGCCAGTGGTACCGGTGCATACAGCCTGGTAGTTAGCGCTGTCAGCAGATCCGCCAGCGTAGCCGGATTCAACCGAGTGCACGCCGTTCATGGCAATAATTACCGCCTCCACGCACCAGAAACAGCCACCCGCAAGCACTATCTGCCCGCTGTCCTGGTCTGCTGGAAGATCCTGCTCTGGATCCGGAAACCGGCTGCGCGGCACGGTCATGCCGGGGATGCTACAGGATGTTGTCATTACTACCTCCGCAAATACGCTTGTTTGTGTGACTATTGTTCGTTAAATCTGATCATGCAGACCACTAGTGTCCCGTCTGGCTCTTCGGACTCTCAGAATCCCAGTAGGTTCACCAACTGGCCATAATGGACACTCGCTACCCTGCCAGCCCGCCGCGGGTCAGTTTTAACGGGTCCATGAGTTGCTCAAGCCGCTCGCGGCTGAGACCACTGCGCTCTTCAGCCACATCAATTACCGGGCGGCCACTGGCGTAGGCCTCTTTGGCGATTTCAGACGCCAGGCTGTAACCAATTTCCGGGTTCAGCGCCGTCACCAGTACGGGGTTACGGCCAACACCAGCATTTAAGTGCTCTGCGTTGACGGTAAAGCCTCTTAGCGCTTTGTTACCCAGCAGACTGCTGGCATTGCTTAGCAGGCCAATCATCTCCAGCAGGTTGGCACCTACCAACGGTAACATCACGTTGAGCTGAAAATTACCAGACTGTCCGGCGTAAGCGATAGAGGTATCAAGCCCCATGATTTGTGCGCCCACCATAGCCACCGACTCGGGGATCACCGGGTTTACTTTGCCCGGCATAATGCTGCTGCCTGGCTGAAGTACCGGAAGGCTGATTTCTGACAACCCGTGAATGGGGCCGCTGTTCATCCAGCGTAAGTCGTTAGCGATTTTTGTCAGCACGATGCCAAGCCCACGCAGCTGCGCCGAAAGCGCCACCGGCGCATCCACCGCGCTCTGTGCCACAAACTTATGGGTTAGTGGTTTGAAGCCAAAGCCGGTGTTGGCTTTCAGGCAGCGGGTAAACTCAGGCGCAAATTCGCTGACGGCGTTAATGCCGGTGCCTACAGCGGTGCCGCCCTGGGGCAACGCCAAGAGTTCATCTGCCGCACGCTCGATGCGCGCCTGCGTCGCTTTCAACTGCTCGCGCCAAGTACGCAGCTCCTGGCCCAGGGTCACCGGCATCGCGTCCATCAGGTGGGTTCTGCCGGTTTTTACCTGCTCGCCATACATGGCTTCGCGTTCGTAAAGAACGCCTTGTAAATGAGTCAGCGCCGGCACCAGGTTCTGGTGAATCGCTATCACCGCGCTGATATGGATAGCCGACGGGATGACGTCGTTAGAGCTCTGGCTCATATTCACGTGGTCGTTGGGATGAACCACCACACCACTGAGCTGGGCCAGTGCCGCGATCACCTCGTTCACATTCATGTTGGTGCTGGTGCCAGAGCCGGTCTGGTAGCGGTCTACCGGAAACTGGTCATAGTAATCACCGGCCAGCAGCTGGTCACAGGCCAGCACAATGGCGTCGCGAACCGGGCCGTTGAGCAAGGCCAGGCTAGCATTCGCTTCGGCCGCAGCCTTTTTTATCTGCACCACGGCGGCAATGAACGCCGGCGGCATGGGTTGCCCGCTAACCGGAAAGTTCTCGATGGCACGTTGGGTTTGTGCACCCCAAAGTGCGCTTGCCGGCACCCTGACTTCACCAAGGCTGTCGCTTTCTACCCGTTCGTTGCTCATGGCATCTCCTTGAAGCATTTATGGTCTCTGCCGCACACGTGAGGATGTGAGATCCTGGGGTGCCGATCCTAATACTGTAGACACTCAGCAGGTTTTTTGACAATGCGCGACGTTATGGGAGCTCAATTATCCAAATGGCTGACAAGCGCTTGATTCAAAGCCACCATACAATCGCTCTGAAAGCGCTGCACATCCAGATTGGCAGAATGGTCGGCAACCACTGTCAGTCGCAGCTGGCCGGCGTAGCGGCAAGCGGTCACGCTGACTCCCGCATCGGCAATTTGCGGGCTCCAGGCCACCAGTTCGTCAATCCGACAACCCGCCAAATAGCGAACCACTCCTGCACCGTCAAAGCTGGCGAGTGCTGCACTGGGGCGAGCGGAAAAAGGCCATAGTGGCGTCTGTTTTATCATTTCAGGCAAAAAACCGCTGCAGGCGGTCAGGCCCCAGGTTAACAACGGCTGCAGGCTGTCGCGAAGGCGGCGAACCTCCTGTTTTATGCGATACACCCGTTCCACAAAACTGTCGCCGTCTATTGGCAGCAACAACCGTTCACTGCCACTGCCATTACCCGGCTCAGACAGCGCTGGCCTTAAACTGGCGGGCAGTTGGGGACGAACATCCACTGGCAGCAACAAGTTAATTTGGGCCTGTTCCAGCGCCTGCGGGCTCAGCCCGAGCTGCGCCTGCAAAGCCGCCGTTATACAGGCCGCCAACACGTCGCGGCCGCTAACGCCCAGCGTCTGGGCCGCCGCCTGTAAACGCGCATCGGGAATCGCCGCAGACCAACAGCACTGGCGCTGGCCGGTTAATGGCCAGCTCAGGTTGCTGGGGCTGTCGTCTGGCTGGGCCAGGTAACTGCCTAACTGGCCCGCTAGCTCAAGCGCCGTGGCAGCGCTTGAGCTAAAAGTGCCCGGCAGCTGCCCAGCAGCAGCGGCTGCCGTCTGTACCGCGTCGTTTTCGGGCGGAGGGCCCTCGGCACCAAAAACACGCTCACCCAGCCAATTTTTAGCGCACTGCACCCAGCGTTCAAGGTCTGCCGGGTGCGCTGCACCGTAAAGTACCGGGTGTTGCTGCGGCGACGCGGTGAACAGTTGTTCCAGCAGTTGCGCCAACGAAGCGCTATCGGCGTAACAATGGTGTATCCGCATGAGCAACAACCCACCACCAACGGCGTTGGGCGCCAACCAGAATTTCCATAATGGCCGGTAAATGGGCAGCGGCTGGCTGATAACGGCGTTTATCCAGGGCTGCTGCTGGGGTGCAGTAAAACGGTCCAGCACAATATCCAGATGCTGACGCACATCAAAATCGGCACTTTCCTGCCAGCGCCAATAGCCAGCATAAGGTTCCGGGCGAAAGCGAAAACGCTCCCAGGCGCCCCAGTAAACATGCAAAAATTCGCGCAGGCGAGCAGCTGTCAGCCCCTGAACACGAAGCAACACGGTGGTAACCAGCGGGTTTTCCGGCCGTTCGGCAGCCAGCCAGCCTGCGTCGGCAGGCAACATCAAATGCAAAGCTTGCTGGCTCAAAATCCGCTGCCTTTTGTATAGGATGAGCTAAGTTGCGGTAATCTCGGCGAATCCTGAGACTGAGAATAGAACGATATTGTGCCAGAAGAACGATATTGTGCCAGACATCCACCGGCGCCTCCAGAGCCTGCTTATACCCGGCGCAGGGTAAAAGTGTTGCGCACGGCTTTACCTGCAGGCTTATAATAAGCACAGAGCCAAGCCACTGCGCTGTAAATGCGGGCGCTCGCTATAACGATCAGGAGAGACGATGCAGGCAAGCCATATTCGAAAACTGATCAAACCTATCGAAAACGCTTACGCCGAGATGTTTTCGGGCCAGGTATTTTCTATCGGCGAAGGTGCGATTTCTGTGCGCAATCACAGTGGCCCGGCCGAGAACACGGTGGTGTGTATACACGGTTTTATGGAAAATCACTGCTATTTTACCCAGGCCTATAACGCCCCCACCACCGAACTGATCCTGATCACCTGCAGCAATTACCATGTGCCTGTTAGCGGCGTTATGCCGCAGACGCCCGACTGGGCGGTGGACATCAAGCATTTGGCCGGCACCATCGAATACGATGCCTGCATACTCAACCAGGCCATGCGCAATCTTATAGGCAGCAGCAACGTGCGCATTCACGGCCACTCCCGCGGTGCCGCGGTGGCACTGGAAGCTATCCGCCAATGGCCAGAGCTTTACCACGACATAGAGCTGGTACTGGAGGCCCCGATACTACCCCAGGGTCGCGCTCACCCACTGATGCTAGCATTACTGGAACCACTCAGCCCCAGCATGTGGCCGTGGATTGTCCGCCTGCTGAACAGCACGTCCAATTCGGCTTACAACCAGACATTTTTTGGCAAAATGAACCGGCGCAAGAAAAAACTGCTCAGCAAGCTGTTCCACGCCACCAAAGATCACCTGACCATTGTGCGCAATATCGACAATCTGCTGGCCTGGATGGAGCGCACCGACACCAGCGTTTATCAGCACATCACACGCGGCATTGTGCTGATTCCAGCCACTGACCGGGTGCTCGACCGCAACGCCATGCTGGCCAGTGCCCGCGAGGGTGGCGAAAACTTGAAGATTGTGGAAACCACGGCGCCCAGTCACTTTATCATTCTGGATGACAAAAAATGGATACCGGATTTCGCGCAGGTTGCGACTGCTGACGCCTGATGTCCCCAATAGCTATTGATGACACTTCAGCACACGTCACGCTACTCGGTTACAATGCCGCCCCCGATTCAACCGCCCAGCCGGAGCCTTTTCATGTATCGCCAGCGCCTGGTTGAAACCGCCGTTCACAGCGATAACGCCCGTCAGTTGCAGCATTGGCTGCTGGCCTATCATGACTTTCGTCAGGGCCACAGCCATCATCCGCTGCAACAGCAAAGCGCTCAGGTGGCCAGCTGGCAGGCCGCTCGGCTAAAACAGACTCACCAGGATTTATACCAGAACCCGGGCTATCACGAGGGGCTGGAGTTTTTGCTGACGGATTTGTACGCGCCCGCCGGAATGAGCCACCGCGACGACAATATCGATCGGGTTTTTCCAAAAATGGTGAAGTGGCTGCCAGACCACCAGCTACGAACCCTGGCCAGACTGGTGGAGCTCAACCTGCTGACCCAGCAACTGGACCATAATCTGGCAGGCGCGCTGCATAACCATCAAATGAGTGCCGATGCGCTGGTAGTAGAGGACTACTGCCTGGCCTACCGTTACGCCAATGACCAACCCCAGCGACTGCGCCAGATTGAACTGATCGCCGATGTGGGCCATCGCCTCGATCGATACGTGCGCAACCGAACACTGGGCTGGCTGCTGTCGATGGGACGCGGACCGGCGGAGATGGCCAACCTGCAGGATCTGCACAGCTTTCTGCACCGCGGCTACAGCGCGTTCCGGTGTATGGATGACGTCGGCAAGCTAATTGACCGGCTAGTGCTGCGTGAACAGCACATTATGGATAACATACTGGCCGGTCAATCGCAGCCCTTTGAACTGCCCGCCTCGCTTTGATGCGAGCCGCTTTACGGCTTCAAACGCGAATAATCTGATCTAACTGGGATTCGATTTCCTGTGCAATCCGGCCCTTCATAGGCCGCAACAGCAGTCCCAGCTCCAAGTAGACGTGCAAGTCGCCGTGATTAATCGTGAGCTGGCCTTGCACTCCGCTGCGCTTGATTCTCATAACATCGCCTTCCCACGCGTAAGTCACGGCAAAACGGCTGGACAGATCCGCAGCCAAGGTCTCAGCCGCTTCACGCGCGTGCTGTTTGTCCATGGTATGAGTGCGGTGAATATCAATAATGGACATAAATCAGTTTTCTCTCGCAAAATGATAGGCTTTACAGTGTAAGGCGGTATTAAACTTGTAGCCAACCCCGCAGGCGTTAGAATACGGGGTTCAGATTCTGACAGGACAGTTCCATGAGCGATCAGCAAACGCCAGCCAGCACCGCAACACCGGATAAGCCGAAAGATGACCTTACCCCTTTTGGTTTTCGCGATGTACCAAAAAGCCAAAAGGCCGGCCAGGTAGCCGAGGTTTTTCACAGCGTGGCCAGCAAATACGACCTCATGAACGATTTGATGTCGATGGGTGTTCATCGCCTGTGGAAACGTTTCACGATTGAGCTCTCCGGCGTGCGCCCGGGGCACCAGGTACTGGACATCGCAGGCGGTACCGGCGACCTGACCATGAAGTTTTCAGATTTGGTCGGGCCCAGTGGCAAAGTGGTGCTGGCTGACATCAACGCCTCCATGTTGAAAGTCGGTCGCAGCCGTCTGGCAGACCGCGGTTACGTTGGCAACATTGAATACGTGCAGGCCGATGCTGAACACTTGCCATTTCCGGACAACAGCTTCAACGCTGTATCCATCGCCTTTGGCCTGCGCAACGTGACCGACAAAGACCAGGCCCTGAGGGACATGGCTCGGGTACTAAAGCCCGGCGGCAAATTGATGGTGCTGGAATTTTCCAAGCCCACCAACCCGCTCCTAAGCAAAGCCTATGACACTTACTCATTCACCGCTTTGCCGTTTATGGGCAAGTTGATTGCCGGCGACAGCGAGAGCTACAAATACCTGGCGGAATCCATCCGTATGCATCCCGATCAAGACACTCTCAAAGCGATGATGGAAACCGCCGGCTTCGCCAACTGCAAATACCACAACATGACCGGTGGCATTGTGGCCCTGCACGTGGGAATCAAACCCTGATGTTCCCTGGCCCTACCCTGCTCAGCGCAGCCAGCGCCATTGTTGAAACGGCGCTGAACCAAGCCCTGGAGTTTGACCCGGCCGGCCGCAAGGCGTTGTTGGCAGCGCTGACAGCCCCGGTACAGTTTAACCTGACTGTGCCCGTCGCATTAACACTTACCCTGACCCAAGGCGCCAAAGGCGTGTTGGTGGGCAGCCAGCCGGCCACTCAGCCGGGGCTGGTAATTGGTGGGCCGGCTATGGCATTTTACGCCATGGCCAGCGGCGACACAGGCGCCATTCAAGACGGCCGCTTGAGCATCAGCGGCGACACCGCTCTGGCGCATCAGTTTCAGCGTGCTATTGAACAATTAAGTCCAGATTGGGAAGCGGCCATGGCCCGCCATCTGGGCGATGTGCCCGCGCATTTTCTGGCCAAGCGCTTGCGCAACAGCGTGAAGTGGAGCCGTGATGCACGACACAGCATGGCCAGCAATCTGGAAGAATACCTGCACGAGGAAACCGGCGCCTTACCCGGCCGCCGCGAGCTTGAGGCCAGCTTTCAGGATATAGATGCCCTAAGCCTTCGGGTTGAGCGCCTGGCCGCCCGCGTGGAGTTCCTGCCCCAGAGCCAGCCGCCCTCTCTCCCGTCTGAATCGTCTGAAAAACAGGAGAATTCGTGAGCCGTCTGCAACGCCTGTTTCGGATATTTTGGGTATTCTGTCGCTACCGGCTGGATATTTTTCTGCCCCTGGCCGAGCTGCCGCCAGTGCTGAAAGTGATTTTCATACTGGCCCCCTGGCATCTGTTTCCGCAACCCAAGCTCGACCGCGGTGACCGTTTGCGCATTGCCCTGGAAGAGCTGGGGCCGGTGTTTGTCAAATTCGGCCAGATACTGTCTACCCGGCGCGACTTGCTGCCGGACGACATGGCCGACTCGCTGAAAACCTTGCAAGACAAAGTGCCACCGTTTCCAAGCGATAGCGCCCGTGAAATTATAGAGCGCGCGCTGGGCGCCCCGGTCACCGAGCTGTTTGCCGAATTCAGCGCAGACCCCATGGCGTCTGCATCGGTGGCTCAGGTGCACGCAGCCACGCTGAAAAACGGCCAGAAAGTGGTGGTGAAAGTGCTGCGTCCGGGCATTGAAAAAACCATCCGTCAAGACCTCAGCCTGATGTACCTGATGGCCGGCCTGCTGGAAAAATACTGGGTAGAAGGCAAGCGCCTGCATCCGTTGGAAGTGGTGGCTGACTACGACTCCACCATTCACGACGAGCTTGACCTGCAGCGTGAAGCCGCCAACGCCAGTCAGCTGCGGCGTAATTTCGACAACTCGCCGTTGATCTACATTCCCTTTATCGACTGGGACTTCACCCGCAAGCAGGTGCTGGTCATGGAGCGTATTCACGGCGTGCCCATTGCGGACGTTGCTACGCTGAACGCCGCCGGCGTGAATATGAAAGTGCTGGCCGAAAAAGGCGTGGAAATCTTTTTCACCCAAGTGTTCCGCGACAGTTTTTTTCACGCCGACATGCACCCCGGCAACATTTTTGTGGATATCTCCAACCCTGCTGACCCCCAGTACATCGCCATTGATTTTGGTATTGTCGGCACCCTGTCCCCAGACGACCAAAGCTATCTGGCCCGCAACCTGTTGGCGTTTTTTCGCCGCGATTACCGCCAGGTGGCGCAGTTACACATTCAAAGCGGATGGGTACCACCGGAAACCCGGGTTAACGAATTTGAAGCGGCTATTCGCACCGTGTGCGAACCGATTTTCGAGCGCCCACTGAAAGAAATTTCCTTTGGCCACTTTTTGTTGCGCCTGTTTCAGACCGCCCGCCGCTTCAACATGGAGGTGCAGCCTCAGCTGGTGCTGCTGCAAAAAACCCTGCTGAATGTGGAGGGTCTTGGCCGCCAGCTCTATCCGGATCTGGACCTGTGGAGCACTGCGCAGCCGTACCTGGAACAATGGATGCGCAAGCGTATTGGGCCATCCGGCTTTTTGAAAACCCTGCAGACCCACTTTCCGGCTTGGCTGGAACAATCTCCGGAAATGCCGCAGCTGATTCACGATGCATTATTGCAGCTACGAGGCGCGGGCCCCACCGAACAGCAAAATCGCGACACTCTGGCGCTATTGAAAGAACAGCAGTTACGCAGCGAAGGGCGTTGGCGCCGGGGCTTTATAGCGGCGTTGTTAGCCGCAGCTGCGGTTGCCGCCAGCCATCCACCCAGCCAACAATGGCTCAGCGGTTTGCCGGTGTGGAGCTGGATATTGTTTATTGCCGCTGGCGCGCTGGTATTGCGCGGCAGCCGTTAACCCGCTTTCAGGACTGAACCCATGGAGCAAACACCTGCCACTGAATGCCAGCCAGCCTGGCTTGACGCCATCCGCTGGACAGCAGACGGCCTGGTACCCGCCATCGCTCAGGATGCCGACAGCGGCGACATACTGATGATGGCCTGGATGAACGCCGAATCGCTGCAGCTTACCGTTGCCGAAGGCCAGGCCGTGTATTGGTCACGGTCCCGCGGTAAACTCTGGCGCAAGGGCGAAAGTTCGGGCCATCAGCAGGTGATAAAGGACATCCGCCTGGACTGCGACGCCGATGTAATTTTGCTGAAGGTCGAACAAAAAGGCGGGATTGCCTGTCACACTGGTAGGCGAAGTTGCTTTTACCAATCACTGCAACACGGCCAATGGCAAAGCGTAGAGCCGGTACTGAAAGACCCAAGCGCCATTTACAACACAGCACAAAGTGCCAAGGAGCCCAACGGTGAGTGACGTATTGCAACAACTGGCGCAGGTGCTGGAAGCCCGCAAGAACGCCGATCCTGATAGCTCTTATGTGGCCAGCTTGCACGCCAAAGGGTTGAACAAAATTTTGGAAAAGGTTGGCGAGGAGTGCACTGAAACCCTGCTGGCCGCCAAAGACGCCGAGCACAGCGGAAACACCGACGAGCTGATTGCCGAAACCGCCGACTTGTGGTTTCACACCTTGGTTATGCTGTCACGCCTGGGTGCCGGGCCGGAAGACATTACTCGCGAACTGGCACGGCGATTCGACCTGTCGGGCCTGGAAGAAAAAGCGTCGCGCCAGGAATAGGGGTATCTACCTCACAAGAGGTTTTTTACACTGTCGCCAGTGGCGTACAATATTCGCCACTGAAAACATTAGAACGAGGATTCACCATGGGCATCAGTATTTGGCAACTTCTTATTGTACTCGGCATTGTTATTTTGCTGTTCGGGACTAAAAAACTGCGCAATATCGGCACCGATCTTGGCGGCGCCATTCGTGGTTTTAAAAAGTCCATGACCGATAACGATGGTAAAACCGACACCTCCAATCCGGATAATCTGGAGGAGAAAGACAGTGCACAGTTTCAGCAGTCCGCTGCGGACGACAAAACCCGGGATAAAACCCAAAGCTGAGAGCCTGCTGAATGTTTGATATCGGCTTTCTTGAGCTACTGATCTGCGGCGTTATTGCTTTGCTGGTGCTGGGGCCCGAGCGCTTGCCTTCGGCTGCGCGCGCTGCCGGGCGCTGGATAGGGTCTGCGCGACGTATGATGAGCCAGTTTACGTCCGAGCTTGACCGCGAACTGAAAGCCGACGACCTGCGCAAAGAGCTGAAAAAAGCCGGTGACGTGGGCCTGGAAGACGTTCAGAAAACCGTGCGCACAGCTTTGGATGAAGCCAAAAAGTACGAAAATATGGTTAAACCGGCGCAGAACCAGCTGGATCAGGCCAACCGCAAAGCAACGTCTGCGCTGTCTGACCTGTGGAACGAAGATGGCACACCCACCATCTCCAGGCCCGCCGACAGCTCGTCGGAAAAGACGTCAGAAAGCCCGATAAACCTTAACAAACCCTCCCCCAGTTCCGGGGATGTTTCGGATACGCGTTCATGACAGAACAGACCGGGGCCGATAACCACGTGCCCGACCAGCCTGAAATGCCGCTGATTGAACATCTGCTGGAATTGCGTAACCGCCTGCTGAAAATGGTGCTGGCGGTGGTGGTGTGTTTCGCTTTTATTTACCCGTTTGCCAACGAGCTTTATCTTTGGTTGTCTGAACCTATCCGCAGCCTGCTGCCGATGGGCCAGAGCATGATTGCCACCGATGTTACCTCGCCGTTTTTTGCCCCTCTGAAGCTGGCCCTGGTGCTGGCGGTGTTTGCCGCCATCCCGGTCATTCTGTACCAGCTTTGGAGCTTTATCGCCCCGGGCCTGTACACCCATGAGAAAAAAATAGCCTTTCCACTGCTATTTTCGTCAGTGCTGCTGTTCTATCTGGGCGCTGCTTTTGCCTACTACGTGGTGTTTCCACTGGTTTTCGGCTTCTTTACCTCGGTTGGCCCTGAGGGCATTGTGGAACTGCCAGACATCACCAGCTATCTGAATTTCGTGTTGAAAATGTTCTTTGCCTTTGGCGTGGCGTTCGAGATTCCAATTGCCACCATTCTGCTGATTATTACCGGCATCACCACGCCGGATGACTTGGCGGCCAAGCGCCCTTATGTGGTGGTTGGTTGCTTTGTTATCGGCATGCTGCTGACCCCGCCGGACATTATCTCGCAAACCTTGCTGGCGCTGCCCATGTGGATTTTGTTTGAGCTCGGCATCCTGTTCGGCCGCCTGATGAAGCGCAAAGTTGCGGGTACCGGCGAGGAAAAAGAGCCCGGCAGCGAATGAATCTGGCTCTGCTGTTCGCCGCGGATTTCATTTCTACCGATACCGTGCGCTTGAGCGATCGCCGCCTGGAGCATTTACGCAGCATTCGTAAAATCGCCGTGGGCGATAGCGTGCCGGTGGGCCAAGTGAACGGCAATATCGGTGTGGGCCGGGTTACCAACCTGACCGCGCACTACGCCGAACTTCACGTCAGCCTTGACCAAGCCCCGCCAAAACCTCTGCCACTTACACTGATGCTGGCCATGCCGCGGCCAAAAATGTTCCGTCGCACTCTACAAACCTGCGCTACCCTGGGCGTAAAAGAACTGTGGCTGATCAACAGCTACAAAGTGGAAAAGAGCTTTTGGCAGACCCCATGGCTGCAAGAGCCGGCGTTGCATGACAACTTGGTGCTGGGGCTGGAGCAAGCTCGCGACACATTGATGCCAAAAGTGCACATTCGCAAACTTTTCAAGCCCTTTGTGGAAGACGAGCTACCGGCGCTTCTGGCCGGCAAACAGGCACTGGTGGCACATCCCGGCAGTGCACAGCCTTGCCCTGTGCACCTGCCAGGCCCGGCGGCCCTTTGCATTGGCCCCGAAGGTGGCTTCACCGATTACGAAGTGGATAAACTGCAGCAGGCAGGCTGCCAGGCGGTGCATCTGGGGCAACGCATACTGCGGGTAGAAACCGCGGTGCCGGTGCTGGTCAGTCGATTATTTGACGGTTGCGCATGAGCTTGCCCTCAGCCTTGCTGAGTTTCTGGCTTTTTAAATTTTTTCAACAGTGGCGTCAGCACCGCGACTAGCAGCAACCCTGCGACCAAACCGAACAGGCCGTTAGCCAGTATGGGCACTATCGTGCCAAGCATCGCGCCAGCCGATTCGCCCAAGCCTGCGGCAAAACTCTCAATACCATGGCCGATGGCGGAGAAGCCGTGAGTAAGAATGCCCCCACCCACCAGGAACATGGCAATGGTGCCCAGTACCGACAGGGTTTTCATCATATAAGGCGCAAACCACAGAATACCGTGGCCCAACTTTTGCGCCAGAGCGCCGTCTTTTTTTGTCAGGTACAGGCCGCCATCGTCCAGTTTTACGATACCCGCCACCAGACCATAGACACACACCGTAATCATCAGCGCCACCACTGACAGCACGGCGAACTGCATACCGATGGGTTGTTGAGTTACCGTGCCGAGGGTAATCGCAATGATTTCCGCCGAGAGAATAAAGTCGGTGCGGATAGCGCCTTTTATTTTGTCTTTTTCGACCTGTTTCAGGTCGACTTGCGGATTTTTCAGGGCCTCTTTCAGATCTTTTTTATGCTGGTCGTGTTCGGCTTTGTGCAAAAACCGGTGCACCAGCTTTTCCGCGCCTTCGTAACACAGAAAAGCACCACCCAGCATTAACAGGGGCGTTACCAGCCAGGACGCAAAAAAACTGATGGCCACCGCCGCAGGCACCAGAATCGCCTTGTTCAGCAGCGACCCTTTCGCCACCGCCCACACCACCGGCAGCTCCCGCGAGGGCTTTACACCGCTAACCTGTTGCGCGTTCAGGGCCAAGTCATCGCCCAGCACGCCGGCGGTTTTCTTGGTGGCAACCTTGGTCATCAACGATACATCGTCAAGAATGGTGGCGATGTCGTCAATCAATGCAAACAGGCTGCTGCCGGCCATGGATTATTCCCTGTTTAAAAAATTTAGTCCCTTAGCCCCATGGCTTCGGTGGCCAGGCGGTTTTTCAGGGGTGCCAGCTGGTCAAGCCAGTTCATGCCCTGATTGCGCAGCCACCGTAACGGCAGTTCGTCGCGGCCAAACAGCTGCTTTAAACCTTCCATGGCTGCCATCATGGTCAAATTTTTCGATTTGCAGCGGCGCTGGTAGCGCCCAAGCACCAGAGCATCGCCGGGGTTCAGGCCCAGCTTGCGGGCACGCTTTAATTCCTCCAGCAATACCGCCACGTCGCCATAACCCAGGTTGGCACCCTGGCCCGCCAGCGGATGAATACTGTGCGCGGCGTCGCCCACCAGCGCGAAGCCTGGCGCTGTGTAATCCATGGCGTGGCGCTGGCGCAGAGGAAAGGCAAAGCGACGGGAAATCGCTTCAACCGAATCCTCCGGCAGCTCGATTGCCCTCGCCAGTTCGGCATTGAAAGCGACGTCATCCAGCGCCATCAGGCGCCGGGCTTCAAGCGTGTCCTGAGACCACACAATCGAACAGAAATGTTCGTCGCCGTTGTCAGCCTGCAACGGCAGCAATGCCAGCGGGCCAGTGCGGGAGAAACTTTGCCGCGCGGTGTACTGGTGCACCTGTTTGCTGCGCACCGTGGCCACAATGGCCTGTTGATCATAATCCCATTCGCGGGTAGGCAGGCCTACTAACTGACGCAACCGTGATTGCGCGCCGTCTGCTGCTACCACCAATCGCGCCCGCAGGTGCTGGCCATCTTCCAGGCGAATACCGGGTGCCTTTCCACCCTCCCCATCCGGCCCGTTCGCCAGCCAGCCAGCAACCTTGGCGCCGCTAAAAATGGTCGCCGGGCTGGCTTCCAAAGCGTTAAACAGGGCCCGCACAATATGGCGGTTTTCGACAATCGTGCCTAGCGCTTCGGCGCGCATCTCTGCGGCGTCGAATTCGATACGGCCCGTGCCTTCGGCGTCCCACACGGCCATCATCTGGTACGGGCAGTGACGGCCCGCGGCCACTTCCACCCAGGCACCAAGCCCTTCCAGCAACCGCTGGCTGGCCATGGAGATGGCGCTCACACGGGGTTCGAAGTCATCGACACCGGTCGCCGGCTGCGCAGCGGTCTGCAAACTCGCCAAGGGGCTGGCCTCAACCAGAACAACTTGCCAACCCTGTTGCGCCAACCCCAAAGCCAGGGCCGACCCCACCATACCGCCACCAACAATCATGATGTCCGCCACGGCGGGCATTTGTGAACTATGCGCTTCAGTCATGGCTCAACGCCTTGCTGTTATGGGAACCGGGGCGCTGAATGCGGGCTTTGCGACCGCCCAGGCCCATGGCGTTCCCTGCGAACCAGCGTTTTGCTGCGGGCAGTAGGTCTAACCCCATTAAACCGGCATCTCTGGCCGCAGCGAGCGGTGGCAGTGGCGAGCCAAAAATCTGAATCAGGGAGTCGGAAAAACCAGCGGTTTGCACGCGATCGCTCTGGTGTAATTGCTGGTAACGCTGCAATACCGCAAGCTCGCCGGGGTTGCTGCCTTGCTCACTGGCCAGGCGGAATTGCTCCACCAGCGTCATCAATCCGCGCAGGGCCAGATTAAAACCCTGGCCCGCCACCGGGTGCAAACTGTGGGCGGCGTTGCCCACCAATGCAACGCCCGGGCGCACCGGATTGTCTACCAGCGTTAGCGCCAGCGGGTAGTGATTGCATTCACCAATGCGGGTGAAGCGGCCCAGGCGCCAGCCAAAGCGTTGCTGTAAACGCGTGCATTTGTCGGCGTCTGGCATGGCCAACACCTCCTCCAACTCGGAATCCGACAAGGTCCACACCAGCGCTGACTGATGGCTCGCGCGAGTTGGCAAGCCGTGGGGCAGCAACGCCATGGGGCCGCTGTCGGTGAAGCGCTCGTATGCAGTAAACTGATGACTGTCGGCGGTGGTTACGTTAGCAATTAACGCATTCTGGCCGTAGGGCTGGTGCCGAGCCTGAAACCCCAGGCGCTCACGCAAATCGGAACGGCCGCCGTCGGCTACCACCAGGCAGCGCGCGCTCAGTTCCCTGGCTTCGCCTGCGGTGGTTACCGTCACGCGCACATTGTCGCCGTGGCAGGTCATGTCAGTCACCTCCGCCGGCGCCAACCATTGCACCTGCGTTTTTAACAGCTCACGCACCAAACACAGGCCCATCCAGCGGTTATCCACTACGTAGCCCAAGGCATCCTGCCGGTATTCTGCGGCGTGCAGGCGGGCGGCGCCAAAATGACCGCGATCCGATACGTGAATATGACGTATCGGAGCGGCGTGCTGGGCCAATGCAGGCCACAAACCAAGCTGCTCATAAATCAGCCTCGAACCCCAGGCCAAGGCAGTGGAGCGCGCATCGTAGCTGGGCTGGTAGCTGCTTGGCTCAGCGTTGATGGCGAGGGGAAAAGTCTCCGCCACGGTTATACGCAGTTGCGGCACCATGCGCGCCAGCGCCAAAGCCAAGGTCGCTCCGGCTAAACCTCCGCCGGCAATCAGGATATCGGTATCCGTATCGTTTGCCGTCACGCCCAGCCCGCCATTAATGCTTCAATTTCGTCGATTGTTTTTGGCACGCCTTTAGTCAGCACGCGACAGCCGTCTTTGGTGACAACCACGTCGTCTTCGATACGAATGCCAATTCCGCGCCAGCGCTCAT
>Ga0307937_1000425_pt1 | contig 26234 bp, 18 predicted proteins | sample OrgLakmetagenom3_FD_201814 | JGI IMG/M metagenome (GOLD analysis project Ga0307937, IMG submission 201814) | Saline water microbial communities from Organic Lake, Antarctica - #3 | ecosystem: Environmental > Aquatic > Non-marine Saline and Alkaline > Saline | place: Antarctica: Organic Lake...
ATATATGATTATGTTTGGACATTCTTTACCAGGAAAAATTAATAAGTTATTATATATATGAACAAAAGTAAAAGACGGAAAAAGACTATGCGTAAATTAAAACATAAAAAAAGAACTCTTAGAGGGGGGGTAGTATGAATACAAATCAAATAACAAAGAAAGCAAATGCTTTGCGTTCAACCGCTAGTAGTATGATACCTTCTACAAAAAAAATAAGAAATAAAGCGAATGCTTTGCGTTCAACCGCTATAGAAAAATTAAATAGAGATACCAAAATGAAACTGAAAAATACATAGAAAATATGGATATTAAACCAGACATTTTACACTTGGAATAAAATGATAAAGCATTATTCTATGTTTTTTATCTAAATAAGGGTCTCATAGTTAAAACTATTAATGAAAATCCTGGTTTAATAAATATTTTAATAAAAGAAGACGAAAATAAAATAACCACTAAAATGGTTTAAATTATACGCAAAAAACCGTTAATTATAACACAGATTACTGACATGGAACACATAATAAAACCACTTAAATAAACAAGAAATATAAAATGTATTATTAAAATATAATGTTGATTGGTATAATAGGGGGTGGTATAAGTGGATTATATTGTGCCTTAGAGTTATCTAAACACAATGAAGTGGTTTTATTGGATTGCATACATTATTTTTGTTTTTAATAAAATAAGGACCGTTCCCATTTTCAGAATATTTTCCTGCACTTGCTGCGCTTGCACCCCATGCAGTTGTAAAAGAATTTGCATTCGATGTAATAGTATTATATTTCAGTCTGTTTAATCTAGAAGATGACGAAACCCCTCCTTGTTGAAAGTATTTTTGGTTATTTGGTTTCACAATAACATCCGCACACGTATTCGTACTACAATTAGAATCTGTAACGATCATAGACGAACGCACCTGAGGGCCATTATTATCGTTTGTATAAGGTAATGGAACCACACAACATCCGTTTGGTGATATAGATGAATAGACGATATCGTCTTTCATGTTGCCATTTATGTTGGAATTAAAATTTTTATTTCTAGAACGCAGATAAGATTTTGTATCAAAATTATATCTTTGAGTAGGCGGGATACCGTTTACGATAGAAGGATTTTGTGAATTAATCGGTACAGTATTTAATCCTGCAGTTGGTTTAATTCTATTATTGCATGATATGCAAATTCTACTATAATTAGGTCCTAGTAAGGTTTCTGTATGGGGAGTTGTGGATGATTGTATTGGAGAGATGTCAATTTGTAATACGTTCCCTGGTTCAGTTTCAGAGCAGCAATTGCCCTCCATTACATTATTACTTCCAGGCTGGTCTTGGATTGATATTGCAGACCTGCTGTATCCTGAAGTATTTTCAGGCTGTAAATGTTTACGCCAGTGTTTTATCGGTCTAGTTCTCGTCCAAGAGCCACGGTTTGTAGATCTAGATGCTTGTCCTCCTTTCATATTGGCTATTGCTGCACTGGGTTCTGTGATAATGGTGCTGTTCGTAAGCGGTCTTGACCAACTTGTTGTAGATGCAGTTGTCGCGTGACCTTTCCAAGATATATATGGTTGTCTTATATCACTCATATATATAATGCCACTATTAAAATAATTAGTATTAAAATAATTAGTATTAAAATAATTAGTATTAAAATAATTAGTATTCATTATATATAATGGAAACCATCCTGATATATATAATGATTGTATTATTAACCGCGTTAATATTGTATAATGTAAACAAATGGTGTTCCTGTAAATTAATAGAAGGAGCTACAGGAGAACAAACTACTACGTATCAAGACCCTGACTTGGACGAAGATCCTCTCTATCTAGCCAAAATAAATGCAGCTAATATAGCGTATCTTAAGGGTCAAATAGATACAATTACTGACCTTAAAACACAATTAGATGCTATGAATGAACAATTAGAATCAAATTCTTCTGCTATTCAATCTTTAAACACCAGTATACAAAATACCGGAACAGATTCCATCCCAGATCAGCAAACTACACAAGATTTAACTAATACGGGAAATGCAGATGCAACGGTATCATCATAAAAAAATATCATTACATAGTAAAATGAGTGATTTTTTTAGTAGTGCTTTAACTGACCTTTCTAAATTAGAAGAAGATATTTTAGGTCCAGATTACCCATACTACAAATATATCAATTCCCCTAGCGATATGGGTATGGGTTCAGACGGCGATAAAATCGCGACAAATATTGGAGGTCTGTTAGCATATACAGAAGTGCTTGTTAGTGGTGGCGGAAAAGCATCGGCTACAGGTAATCCTTTAGGTAACAAATATTTTATTCAAACTGGAGCACAATGTAAAGATGTTGCTACAGGAGAAGCGGTAACGCGGTCACTTTATATAAATAATGTACCAGATGGTACTATACCCATAATATCTAGCATGACTGGAGAATCATTTTCAGCTTTTAAAGGGTTAGTTCCAGGCGTGTTGAGCGACATGGAAGACTTGAACCCGCTCCAAATTTTTCAAGCATTTATGCTTGGGAGTGAACCGGATTGTCAACAACAAACGATGGAAGTTATAGATACAAATAACGTTAGTTCTACAGATACACAATATTTAGCAACTGCCGATATCCAGAATATGAACCCTTGTTGGTTTAAGAATGGAAAAAACCCTATTACAAATGCAACTTGTAAAGAAGCATTTTCTAAAATTGAAAAAAAAGGAAAAATGCCTTCAGATATAGTAGTACAACTGTATTACAGTTCCCTCGGTCTTTTAGGGTTATATTTATTAATGAAAATAATGATAGTAAAATGATTGTATAAGAACAAAAAGAAATACATTATTCCTCTTCTACCGCTATATAACTGACATTTTCATTTACATGCTTTGTTTCAGCATCTCTGGATGTTTCTTCTTGAATGCGTACATTAAAAGATAAAGATAACGTTTGTTCAATTCTGGTATTTGCTGGGTCCGACCCGTTGTAGGTAGAACATCTTGTTAATAAATTAGGTTGTTTTGTAAAAAAATCTTTTGTAAAAGAAACCGTTTTAGAATTATGATTCACATTCTTTACTATACCACATTCAAACTTTTTACCATTAAACCTATATGTACCCGATGAAAAAGCACACCAATCTATTCTTTCTTTCGTATGTAAATTATCTAATATTTCTGCTTCTTGCATAGAACATTGAAAACTGGTTTGATTAATATTTTTTGTTCTTGTTAAAACAAAATCTCTCCCTTTGAAACTAGCGACTTGTGAAATAACAATAGGCATAGATTGAAAAGGTTTAGTAAATGTATTTTTAACAAACCCGTTTCTTGTAGTTTTATTAGAATTATAATTATCAAAAACAACCTGCTTTTCATTATCTATCATCCATGTACCTCTCTCACCTACAATCCAAGATACCTTTTCATACGTGTGTTTCCCATCCCGTTCTGGAGATTCTTGTAAAAACATAGTAAATGCATTAGAGAATATATTAGTAATTCTAACAGTACACGGGTCCCTACCGAATAAAGTTGGGTCACCGCAACACACTACAGGGTTAATAAAATGGCTCTTTAAAGTAATGGTAATTGGTGTATTATTTAATTGAGTAGACCCCATTTCAATTATATCATTTGCAATTAGTATCTCTTTATCAGAGAATATAATTTTTTCTATATTTACCAAATGTATTTTATCAAGAGTATTATTATTTGTAATACGAATAACCCCTGTATCAGAGTTCAGTTGAAACGTAATATCTGAATAACGCATATTTGTTAAAATTACTGTGTCCATGCCATATTTTCCGTCTACCGTATCATTTCCGCTTCCTGATAAATCAAATTCATTATTATCATTATTTCCTATTATAATATCATCATATGCACTACCTATCACATTTTCAATAGTACCACTAGATTTGGTGATGGTTATCCCTCCAAAATTATTATAAGAAAATTTAACACCAGCATAATTTGTATTATTTTGTAAAGTACTATTTTGAATGTCTATAATTGTGTTAGAATCAGATTGAGACGCATCTATAGTATCTATACCACCAGTATCATATATACTAGACCAATATTTATTCCCTGTATTATTGGATAAAGTATATGTGGTATTTCCGTTATTAAAATTAGGATTTACCCCATACATATATTGTAATGCTTGAATATCTAAAGGTCCAAATGTCCCCATATATCCTGTAGTGAGTCCATTAATAGTTTCTTGTAAAATTGGACTTTGTGTATCATTGTACGACATACAAGTGATTGGTTGCAGATTAGCAGTATAATCCCCAAATGCACTTGCAACGCCAGCCATAATAATAGAATTTCCACCTATATCGTGAGGGTGTGCTAATCCTAACGAATGCCCTAATTCATGTAACATAACATCATACCAGAATCCACCCTTCGCATAAGAAGCTTCTGTGGATGATTTATATGACATATATGTATTCCCTGAAGCCCAAAATGAGTCAGTTAAATTTGTATATAATGATTCTATTGGATAATACACGTCATTTTTATTCACAGGCGGCATTGCTATACCGAGGAAATTAAATGTATTAGTATCTGCATCTAAAAAATTTATAGAAATAAAAGCATTCTCTACATTAGAACCCACATTCTGAACTTGTAAATTGGTAAATGTTGTAAGGTCATTCATCATTATATTTACCGAATCTATTATTGTTTGACTCACCCGAACTAACCCAACACTACCGATACCAGGTATAAATACATCTGTTGCACCACCAAGGTTTATAGTATAGGTCAACTTATTAGACGGTAAATTCGTCCATTTAGTTCCCCATAATATAGCATTTTCAAAATCATTATCGGTGTACGTAATTTCCTGCCAATAACTACTAACCATTTTATTATCTGGATATAGTTGCGTATTTTTGTATACGGATGTGGTTGTTTGCAAGGTAGTATCTGTTATAGTAGATTCTTTTAACGTATGTTTACACTTAGAACAACCACATAAATGAAATGATTTTTCAGTATTCATTATGTATATTATATAATATATTATTAACATAGATATTCATCTAGTAAACAATATAAATGAAACATGAACCATCATATCAAGTATGTTATCAACCTTGATTAAATGCGGATGTCAATATAGAAGCGTTGCAAAATTGAATTATGATTATACTGAAAAAATTATTGAATCGTGGTTCAAATACATACCTTATATTAAACCGTATTATGCAGTTAAATCGTTTCCAAATAAACAATTTCTCACATTTCTATCCAACTATGGCAACAATATAGGATTTGATTGTGCTAGTAAATATGAAATAGAAATGGTGAAAGATATATCCAACCAATCCGATATTATTTTTGCAAATCCAACCAAAAGCACGGAGGATATTCTTTTTGCAAAGAACAACAATGTAAATATCTATGTAATTGATAGTCTGGAAGAACTATTGAAAATCAATTCGATTAATAAGTACGCACAATATATTATTCGTGTCCGTTCAGAAGAAGCATATTCTGTAATGAAATTTAACCGTAAATTTGGCGCATGGCGTCCTGAGGTATTACACCTTTTCTCATTTAAAACGCCCATTTTATAGACCAATGAAATTCATTATCTAAATATACTGAACAATTAGTTGTTGCGGTTATAATTTAATTTTTCTATATATATATTAAATAATGAGCAACATTTTAGATTATGGAACAGAAGATGTATTAAAGTTAATACAATCTACAATAAAAAACAATAATAATGTTAAACACGATATACTAGACAAAATAAAATACGTTTTAGGTGAAGTAATTGAAGGTGACGTTATAGAAGATTATTCATCACAGGGTTTTTATTATGAACGTTTATGGGACTTATGTATTAAGTTTGGTGCAACTAATTTAACATTACCTACTATGAAAAGCAAATTACAAACGTCCCATATTATTAATGAAAATCCAAATAAGATGGGTATAGATTTTCAGTCAAATTGTTGGGATGGAAATAAATTAGATAAAAACCCTGGTGGGTATCTGTTACAACCAGTTAGGAGTGGAAATTCTGGCGGATATTCGGATATAACATTTTTAAATCAAAATTATGATGATAAAGGTAATAAAAATGGAGGAGAAGAATTATATTTTATTTCTGTAAAATATTTCAGAGAAGAAAAGGAAATTAGTGAATATGATATTGGTAAATTATGTAGTTTGATAAGAGAACACGAAAAAAAAAACAGAATAATAAAATTGTATATTTTTGTTAGAGATAAAAAAAACGCAATTGACAAATTTAAAGCACAACATAGTTCAAGTAATATTCTAATTAAATATATCAATCCAGGTGGTAATTACGAACATATTTATGACATAAATGATTTACAAGAAGCGTTTTTTAAACTAAAAAAAATATTAGAACAATATGATTATTTACAATCACCAACCAATATTCACGATTTTCAAAGCAACTATTTGAATGTTTTGAAAGATGTTTTTATACCACGATTTCATCAAGAATTGTTTATATTAAAAATTAACAAATTAATTGAACATGGAGAAAAAAATGTATTAGTTGGTGCAATTCCACGATCTGGAAAATCGTATATAATGGCAGGAACAATACTTGAATATGTAAAAACACAAGAACAATTACATCCAGGCAAAAAAGTAAAATTTTTATTAATCACCCCTGCTCCAAATGAAACATTTGGCGAATATGAAACTATTTTTAATAAATATATAGAGTTTGATAAATTAGGAATAGATGTTGTTACATATAAAGATGGTGTTAATTCAAGAAAAGTTTGTAAAAACAAAGATAAACATTGTGTTATAATAATATCAAAACAAAAACTAGGATGGACTGCTGGAAGCAATGCTGAAAAAATATTAGCAAAAGATGACGAAGCAGTTGAAGATGAAGTGGAAGACGAAAATGAAGATGAAGTGGAAGACGAAAATGATGATGAAGTGGAAGACGAAAATGATAAAGATATAAAAACAATTAAACAACGTGTAATCAAATTATTTGACGCAAACCCCGATATAGATATAATGTTTTTAGATGAAGCACATTTTGGAATGAGCACAGAAAAAGCACAACAAATTGTAAATGTATTGGAGAGTGCCATTTCAAACACAACCAAGATATATGTTACCGCAACATATAATAAACCATTACAAGCATATGGTGTTAAAGCAGAATGTAAACTTACATGGGATATGAATGATATTCATATAATGCAAAAATTAAATGAAGAAACTATAAATGATAATGCTATACAAAAACAATTTGGGCAAGATATTTACTTAAAAGCGTTAGAATATTTTGGAGATAAAACTGGATTATCACTAATTGATAAATTTAAAAAAGATTATTCTATTTTTCCAAAACCATATTTAATTACATCTGTCTGGGATAAAGAGTTTTTGAATATTGAAAAATTAAAAATAGGAGATACTGAGTTTGGTTGGAACATGAACAAATTATTTGCTACCATTGGCGATAGTGATAATTTTGCAAACGAAGAACAAATAAAAGAAATGTTGCGTTATTATTTTGGTTATCCAGATAAAGACGAAAAATATGATAAACAATCATTTTATAGAACAAGAGGTATATTATCACGTATCCGAAATATTTGTTTAAATAAATGTAGGACTTTGCAACCACAACATAAAACAACACAATTATGGTTTTTACCACTAGGGAATGGTAAAATTAAAAATAAAACAAAAGCATTAGTTAATTTATTAACGAATTCAAATGAGTTCAATGATGTTAAACGAAATTATCATTTTTTTATAGCAGTTGATATTGAAGATAAAACAAAAAAAGGACGAACAATGAATGGAGTTACTTACATGGGTAATCCACATAACATAAAAACTGATATAGAAGAAGTAGAAAAGGCGATAAAAGATGGTAAAATAAAGAAAGACAATTTAATCATTTTGGCAGGACAACGATTGCAATTAGGTATTTCACTTCGTAATGTTGATATTGTGACATTATGGAATTCTATTTCAAGCGCCGATGCTATTTTTCAAATGCTTTTTAGGTCTATGACGGAGGTTGATGGTCCACCTTGTAAACCCAAAGAATATTGTGCCGAAAAAAAATTTGGATTTATGGTGGATATGAACCCACAAAGAGCATTAACAAATGTCAGTTTATTTAGTGCAAATATTAGTAAAAAAAAAGACGCAGATGATATACAACAATATCGTCAAATTACAGATTTAATAAATATTGACGAAGATGTATTATACGATAAATATGGTGATGATGAAAAAAGCAGAAATGATTTTGTAAAAGATTTATTTAATAAATTATATGCATCATGGGATATAAATGTTGAAAATATTAAAAAAACTATTGGAAAATTTACATTTGATATGACAAAATTAGAAGCATTAAAAACAGCATTTGAACGAATAAATATAGAAAAAGGTAAAAAAACAAAAGATGAAATAGGTAGAAAAGATGAGAATGAAATGATGGAACCAGGAAAAAAAAAAGAAAAGACAGGGAAAACAACAAAAAAAGATAAAAAAGGAATTAAAGAAAAAGAAATTAATTTAATTGAAACTGCGAGTGAGATAATAAGTGAGTTTATATCTTTATTAAACATTTTTACACTTTATGTGGATAAAGGTGCACAATGTATTTTAACCGATAGTTCCAATTCAAACGCACAAATTACACTAATAGATGATATTGATGTTCTAAAATGTTCAGTTTATCAAGAGGAAGAAACAAAAGAGATGTTTTTGAAAATATTAAATGGTCGTCTCTCAGGAAATGCGGATGAACCTTATCCTGAAAATGTCATTGAAGATGTTTTGGATGCAATGGATAGTTTAGACGATAAACTAAAAGTGAATAAAATAATTATGTCACAAAAGAAACAATATTATACCATCCATGAACCTGATAAATTATTAGATTTTATTAACGGCGAATTGAAACCAAAAGAAAAAGAAAAAAAAGAAAATGGCGAAGTCTTTACACCTCTGTTTTTGGTACATGAAATGTTAGACCAATTGGACGAAGTCTATGTAAAAGAACACGGAAAAAGTATATTTTCGGAAGTTGGATTGAAGTGGTTCGATCCTGCCGTCGGTATAGGCAATTTCCCTGTGGTGGTGTATCAACGATTGATGAAAGGATTACAAATACCAAGTGAAGAAGAGAGAAGACAACATATTCTAGAAGAGATGATATATGCATCTGAACTTACACCGAAGAATGTATTTATTTATAAGAAAATATTTTGTGGAGACAAATACAAATTAAATATGTATGAAGGCGATACTTTGAAAATGGATGTAAAAAAAGAGTTTAAACTACCCTCTGAATTTGTTGGTTTTGATGTTATATTAGGTAATCCACCTTTTCAAGAACAAGTTGGAGCAACTAAAACAGAAATAATATGGAACAAATTTATTATAAAATCACTTGGATTACTTAAATCATCAGGATATTTGGTTTTTGTTCATCCACCAGGATGGAGAAATTTTGATGGTAAATTTAAAAATATTCAAAAAGAGATTTTAACAAGAGATTTACAATATTTAGAAATACATAATGAGAAAGATGGATTAAAAATATTTAGTAGTTCTACAAGATACGACTGGTATGTATTGAAAAATGAAAAGATTGATATAACGAATACAATTATTAAATTTCAAGATGGAACTACAAATACTATAAATGTAAATGGATTGGAATTTATACCAAACGGGGAATATGAAAAATTTATGTCTATGATTGCTACAAATGGAGAAGAAAGTGTTGAGGTTATGCACGATTATTCATTATACGAAACTCGTAAATCTTGGATGTCAAAAACAAAAACAGAAGAGTTCAAATACCCTTGTGTCTATACTGTAAATTCTAAAAGCGAACCAAGTTTTTTCTATTCATCTAAACAACACGGACAATTTGATGTGCCTAAACTTATATGGAGTAATGGAGGTAATCCAGGTAGTTATGTTGATATAAATGGCGACTATGGACTTACTCAATTTGCGTATGCTATTGTTGATAAACCTGAAAATTTACAAAAAATAAAAGAAGTATTTGACAGCAAAGAATTTAGAAATTTAATGGAGTTATCTACATTTGGGCAAGGACATATCAATTATAAAGTAATTTCAATATTTAAAAAAGATTTTTGGAAAGTATTTCTTGAAAATAACGAGACATTAGAAGACAAAGATGAAACAAAAACAGATACAAAAGAAGTAGAACCCAAAAAATCTCCAATAAAATTAGATAAAAAAATAGAATTAATCCCAGCGACAGAAGCAAAAGAAGAAATATCAATACCATCACCCATCCCGAAAAAAAAAAGAACAATTAAAAAACGCCCAAAATTAATAGTGATTGAAAGTTCTAGTGAGGATAAAGTTGTTCCTGAAAATTCAAATGCCGAAAAAATATTTAATCCATTAACAAACCGACATGTTAAAAATACGTTGGCAAATAGGAAAAAAATAGAACAACAAACATTAAAACGAGGAGGGAAATCAAAGAAAAGAACTAGAAAAAATAAAGGCAATAAATGCTAGTAAATATAATATTTTTTATTATATATGTCTACGCATAACAATAGTAATAAATATAAAGAAACCGCAGTGCAATATTATTTAGCGGAGGATAAATCACAAGAAGAAGTTTGTAAAATATTATTTGATCATCAAGTATTTGAACCGAAAGCATTATATTCATCTGATTCAGATGAACTGGTAAGATGTGTTATTTTCGGTCAAACTTGCGATTCTATAGACATTATTGTAGAAGATATAATGTTACCATATCCAAAATTAAACGATATTCTTTTATTTCAACATATGGGTGCATATTCTTTGGCAAGTGCTGAAGGAAGATTTAATGGTTTCCTATGTGCGGAAATTGATTATCAACCATAATTATATTCTTTTACTTTTTTTATTGCGCTTTGTTTTATGTTTTAACAATCTATTATGATATTTGCTATATTTATGGTTTGAAGAAATAATTGCGTGCCTTCTCTGTCTGTAATCAGGATATGCAGCTTTTTTTGTCTTACGTATTTTTCCTCCTCCTGCGGCTGGTGCGGATTCGGGAGCTGGCGCTGAAATATTTCTGCTAAATAAATTTGTAACTCGTGAACGATATTTATTACCAGTATCTTTCAATTTATTTGTCATCGCCGCTGCGTGGTCACCTATGTCAGCAGCAGCAACCGTTTGTTGACCTGCAATTTGAGAGCTTACATCATCTATAGCTTTATTCATATGTTTTGTGGTTTCATCTGCGGCTTTAGTAGCATCTAAAATTTGTCCTGCGTTGAGGTGTTCTATACTTTTATTTGCACTGTTCATCATATTTTCGCGTGCAGTATTGGCAGCATTTGCAGCATCAGAACCTAAATTAGTTATAGAATCACTCATATTATTCGCGTGTTTTTGTAATGCATTTACATTATTATAAAACTCCTCACTAGCTGCTTTTGTTTTTATATGTTGAACTGCATCAGATGCATTCTTCTTAAGCTCAGCATGTGCGTCGCGTGCACGTTGTTTAATATCATTAAACACGTCTGGTGCACCACCATGCATACGTATTTTTTTTGTTCTAAATTTGTTATTATGTGATGGCATTATATAATAACAAAATAAAATAACATTTTAATTTTATATAGTGTTTACATTTTTACACGTTTACTTAATTCATATGCAGCAAGACCACCCGCTATTTGGGCTAGAATATATGGAACCACTTGTTTCGTAGGAAGTTTTCCTGCAACAGCCATCATAATACTAACCGCTGGATTAAAATTACCGCCTGAAATAGGTCCCCCGACGAATACCGCAATAGCTAACGCAGCACCAATCGCAAATGCGTTACCTGTTGCTATAATAACATACAAAAAAAAGAAAGTACCGATAAATTCTACAAGTATTGCGTTCATTATATAATGGTATAAGATAAATATGTTAATGTCTAACTCTCATAAGAAAAGAATATGAACCGTTGTTTGAACCGCCAAAACTTTTGTCATTGTATGTCTTAACAATTGATACTTTTTGCTTAAATCTAGTATAATCCGAACTATCATACACATAATGAGGATTTCCACTAAACGCTGCTCCGTTTGGTATGGTTTGAACACCATCACCGTTCGCGTTAAGCATTGTTGGACCTATACCATTTATTTGATTTATTTTTGGAAGTAAAGGACTCTGTAAAGTTCCACTATAATTAGGCGATGCCATAGCATAATCTCCTGCGTGTAATCCTTGTCGAAATGGTGTTAGTCCACTTTTAAAATTATTAGAGACTACACCAAGATTATAAAGATAGCGATATTGTCCACCTGCTTTTCTAATTAGGTGTCTAGACAGAGACCTTTCCCCTCCACCAATCATGCCAGAACCTCCATTTTGGTTTGCACCACCTCCAAGAAGAACGGGTTGAAAGCCTGGTACACCACCTCCTAATTTACTAGGATTTGTATCTTGTCTAAAACCTGACATATTATATATAACAGTATGAAAAAAAATGTTAAATAGGTCTAATGATTTTTATTAGATAATGTAAATATAATATAATATTATATTATTATGTCATAATTCTAGGCGCCACGTTCATCGTAAGTAATTCTTGAAACATTAATTTGCACGCATAAGGTAATTCTATATAGGCAAAATCAGTCCGATTACCACATTGTTTACAACCATGAATATGTTTATTATCGTTATATGCTGCAAATGTTCCGCACGTTCGACAGGCGTATGTTCCAAATGCATCTGATTCATCCATCATACGTCCTTTTGTAAAACGACTAGCCCCGTGCGAACACATACAATCACGTTCCATTTCACCAAAACGATGTCCTCCATCTTTGCGACGACCTTCTGCAGGTTGTCGTGTAAGATTTACTTTTGGACCATAACTGCGACTGTGCATTTTATCACTAACCATGTGTTTAAGACGTTGATAGAAAGCTGGACCAATAAATACCGTGCTTTCTAAAGTTTCACCAGTAAGACCATTATACATACGCTGATTACCATTAGATTCATATCCAGCGGATTGTAAATGTTTGCAAATATCCTTAATATCTAACTCACCGAAACTTGTACCGTCACCAAACAATCCTAATTCTAAAAGAACTTTTCCAAGAAGTGTTTCTTTCAGCTGTGCGATGGTCATACGACTAGGAATAGCGTGTGGATTTATAATAATGTCTGGTTTTAGACCATCTGAGGTAAACGGCATATCTTCCTCAGGTATTATATTTCCGATAGTACCTTTTTGTCCGTGCCTAGAACTGAATTTATCTCCTAATAAGGGTTGACGCACAGTTCTAACACGCACTTTGCAAAAATTATATCCATCCCCATTCCTATCAATAAAATTCTTGTCTACATACGATTCTTCGTTGGTTCTGTACATGATACTTTGGTCATCGTATTTGATAATTTTAGTATGATCGTTCCTAGCTTCTTTGATGGGAAGAACCTTTGATATAATTATATCCCTATTTTCTAAAAGTGTGTTTTCAGGAATTACACCTTGTTCATTTACTTTATCATAATTGGCGTATTTCATTCCTTTGGTTTTACTAGCGTCTGGACGACATCTAACTTCTTCATCCCCGTGTATTTTTTTATCTTCATCCTTAACAGTAGTTAGAATCGTTGCTTGAAATAATCCTCTTTTTATAGAGCCAGAGTTAAACAATATCGAATCCTCTTGATTGTATCCTGTATGTGAAATGATTGCTACAATTACTTGACACCCTGACGGAGCTCTATTCAGTTGAATCATGTTCATAATGCGCGTATCTACTAACGGACGCATAGGATAGGTTAAAACATATCCTGTTTTATCCATACGAGTATCAAAATTGGTTACATACATACCCATAGCTTGTTTCCCCATCGCACATTGGTATGTATTTCTGGGCGATTGGTTATGTTCTGGAAATGGAATACAAGATGCAAGAATACCAAATATTGTGCTAGGATGTATCTCACAGTGTGTATAATTATGTGTTAATTTATTATTCAATAAATCACAAGGTTTCATCGCAATCAAACATAAATTTTGTTCTGCAGGGTCAATATATTCTATAACAGCATTATCTACTTTCATACAAGTCAATAAATCATCCCATGAGAGTTTCTTTTCTCGTAACATTTGGATATGTTCCGTTGTAATTAACAAATTATTGTTTTTAACACGCAGAACTGGTCTAGAAGGCCTACCTATATCGTTACATACCCTGATTTCCTTATGTTTTATATCGAATATAATTGAAACGTACACATTTATAATACCTTTATGTTTCTTTTCTTTTAAAGAATTGTATAACACCGCTGCGTCAATAGCATTACCCATCCAGCATCCATTTACAAATACTTTTACCCCCTTATGCTTTTCTTCTGGTGTTAGCTCTTCAAACGGTTTGATGTGTTGTTTAGTATAATCGTATAATGGTTCGCTATTAGATGGATTGGTAATATGAGTAAGATATGCTAGATTTTTAACAACACCAACACTATGACCTTCTGGTGTTTCTGCAGGACATAAAAACCCCCAAGAAGTATTGTGTAATTTGCGTGGAGGAACTAATTTTCCGCTTTTATCAATAGGAGTATTAATCCTACGTAAATGACTTAAACTACCAATATAAGTAAGACGATTCAATACTTGTGCTACACCTACTTTATTGCTAGTGTGTTTTATACCAAAATCTCCTGTTGCAAGGGCACGTTTAATACCGTTTTCAATCGTAGTAGATTTTACTATTTTATATATATTTGTATAATTTACAATAGAACCATAATCTTCTGTAGAACGCCAAGACCCATTATTTATTTCCCTAATTATTTGTTTTTGCATATCTTTCACTAATTTATTAAAATAATTTCGAAACAAATTGTTTAACAGAATACCAACTAGATCAACGCGTTTATTAAGGTAAGAGTCACGATCATCTATATGGTCCCATCCAAAACTAGTCCGTAGCAGTTTGTTTGCCATATACCCTAGAAAGTGTATTTTTTGTATACGCGTTTGGCAATGAGGAAATAAATCTGTATCTAGAACATCTAAAGTAAAATCTCTCTTTTTTCGTTGACCGGTCTCTTTATCTGTATTTAAAGGAGTGTATATTGCTTGCAGTGTGATAATAGTTAATGCTTGTTCGGTCGTCATACACTCGCGTGAATCTACTATAGAAGCACGTAACGCTGAAAGCAATTTTTTTGTTTCATCGCGCTCTGTTGTATCCTCAACGTTTAATACAATAAACTCGCAAATAGCTTTGTCTGTTATAATACCGAGTGCGCGAAATACTGTGAATAACGGTATTGGTTGCTTAATTCGCGGGATTTGTATGTATAAAGCATTTCCTAAACCATTATTTTTGCTTGAAATATACATCGATATTTGTTTCGGTGAAATGCATTTAAAATCTGGTACTGATTTAATTTCAGCAGTCCACGTCCATTTTGTATTGTTTTTCTCTGTGTTAAAGCACCGTACCAAATTTTCTGCTGCGCGTTCTTGACCCAATACGGTTTTTTCAGACCCATTAATAATAAAGTATCCTCCTGCATCCAAACTACATTCGCCAGTCACAGCAGTAGGTACATGACTATACTGTCTTAATACACACAACGTAGATTTTAACATAATTGGTAATTTTCCTATTTGTATTTTTGGTAAACTTTTATAAAACGTTTCTTCGGATGCGAGGTTTGGACCACTTCGCACTACATACTTAATATTCATATCAATAGTCATATTTGACGCATATGTAAAATTACGTAATCGAGCTTCTTGTGGAAACATTAACTTGATTGCACCGGTGTTTTCGTGTATTTGAGGTCTATATATACTAAAATTTTCAAATGTAACAAACATTTCCAAGTTGTATTTACCACTTGCTTCATCTAAGCATTTTTCAGAACGAATATGAACTGTGTTAAACATAGAAATAGTTTTTGGTATTTGATGTATAACAAAATCGTTGTATGACTCGAGCTGGTGTCTTACCATTTGTTCTAAGTGTTTACCATCAAAATATGCATTTATAATATCCCACGGCTGCTCGATATATTTATTATACTCCATTTTAGTATCGGTTGATTTTTGAGTATCCATATTGGCGATTTGACCTATAGTCATAGCTATTAACAAATTCAATTTTATCTTTAAATCATACCATTTAATTTATTTTAAGCATTATTCTTATATGTTTCGATATGGATTATATTTTTTGTATAATCTATAATGAGTAGTAAGAAAACAATTAAAGTTAACACAGACTTTTTTAAAGTGAATAGTTCACCAAAAAAAGATAAATCTCGCGTTAAAAAAACATCGAAACAAAAATCTGTCACACCTAACAAAATGAGGAAAGAGTTTTTTAAAAAAATAAAAGACTTTCAAGAAAAAAGAAAAGAACAGACAAATATAACTACATCTGCAGAAAGTAACCCAATAGAAATTAATAAGGAACACGATTTTGAAAACGAATTCAATAAATCATTACAATTTTTAGATAATATTATGAAAACACGAAAACAAAAAGAAACAATCCAATTGGAACCAGCAAATTTTGATAAACATCTTCCAAAAAATACACACGTGGATATTACTCCTGTGGATATTACTCCTGTGGATATTACTCCTGTGGATATTACTCCTGTGGATATTACTCCTGTGGATATTACTCCTGTGGATATTACTCCTGTGGATAATGTTTGTGCTCCGCCAAAAATAAAATTATTGCCAAAACCACCATACAGTACATTAAAAGGAACAAATAAACCAACATATAGAGATTGGATTAAAACACAAAAAAGTACGAACGGTACAAAATCTTCCTCTTCGATAGTTATTAAGGATAAACCTGTTCCGGGAGAGTCAATCCGCTCTAAAAAATTAGAATTATACAAAAAGGAAAAAGAACGAGAGAGACTTAATGATATTAAGAGTAAAAAAAGTACATTTACAATAAAACGAACACTTGGAAAAAATGGTAAGCATATATCTGTATTAATTAAGAGTCTAAAAGTCCGTAACGATATAAATCGTGAAAAAATTAAACTAAATCAAACAAGTATTAATGATATAAAAAAATATCTACGTTCACGAAATATAATAAAAATTGGAAGTACGTCTCCAAATGATATATTACGGAAAATGTATGAACAATGCGTTCTTACAGGGAATATAAATAACAAAAATGCTGCAAACCTCGTACACAATTACGTGAATGAAAAATAATTAATTACTTACAAATTATCTTTTACAGTTATCTAAAGGGATATTATATATAATATATAAATGCCAATCGTAGAAGAATATATATCTCTTACTGCTAAATGGAAGGCAGAATATGGAGAGAATACCGTTGTTTTGATGCAAGTTGGGAAATTTTTTGAAATGTATGGATTTATGGATATACACGGCTCCATCACAGGTAGCAATATCCAAGATATTTCCGATAAATGCGATTTACTTATTGCAAAAAAAAGCCAACAAATTAAAGGAAAACAAGTAGTAATGGCGGGTGTACCGGAATGTCAGTTAGAAAAATATATAAAAAAAATACAAGGGTTTGGATATACGTGTCCGGTGTATACCCAAAATTCTAATACTACACGAAGTTTATCTGAAATTGTATCCCCTGGCACTTATTTTGGTTCTGAGGTAGGTGTAATTACAAATAATTCGGTCTGTATTTGGATTCAAAAGGTAGAAAAAACAAAATATACTCCGGAAATAGTCATTATGGGTATTGCTTGCATCGATGTGAACACCGGTGCAAGCAGAATTTCTCAATTTGAAAGTGCATATTATAAAGACCCTAGCACATATGACGATATTGAGCGTCAAATTAGTATAATATCTCCACACGAAGTTATTATAGTATTTCGTGGTGTTAATACCACAGAACGTAAATGTATTGTTGGTTATTTAGGATTGTCTAATCAAAAAGTTCACATACTTCATGAAAACGATGAAAGTGATTTTTCGAAATGTAGTAAAAATGCTGAACGTCAAACATATCAAGCAGAACTAATGAATAAATTTTTCCCATCTATCTCTCACGAAACGTTGACTGGTATGTATCAAACCCATCAGATATCATTGCAATCATACACCCTTTTGTTAGATTTTGTAAACACCCACAACCCTAGTATTCTCAATAAAATAACATTCGCTGTTATCGAACACCAAGAAGATACATTACTGTTAGCAAACCATTCTTTGCGTCAATTAAACATTATATCGGACCAAAGACAATCTGGTAAGTGTAGTTGTGTAGCCTCACAGTTAGATAATTGTATGACTAAAATGGGGAACCGTAAATTTAGGTATGATATTACAAGACCAACAAACAATCCTTCTGTTTTACAAGAAAAATATGGAGAGATTGAAACGACCATTCAATTAGGTATTTGGAAAGATTTTCGAACAAAGTTGAAAAGTGTTGGCGATTTAGATATGTTTTTTAGAAAAATGGTTTCTGGTAAAATTTCACCGAGAGATATTACCAAACTGCATACAGATCTTAATTTAGTTAAAGAAGTAATCGACCTAATCAGGGATACTCCATTATTTCCAAAATTTAAAAATCTTGACGAATTAACCGAAAAAATTTCTGAAATGATCGAAATTATATCTACTTCTTTTGATTTATCTAAATGTGCGTTAATAGATCATATAAGCGATGAAAAACTAGGTAGATTATCTCCTGATGAAGCTTGTTTTGTATCATCCGGTGCATGCAGTGATATTGATAAATCATTTCATATTAGCACCTCATCTAGTACCTCGTTAATTAAAATTCAAGAGTATTTATCTTCAATTGTGGCTAGTCACGAAAAAAAACCAAATAATTATGTTAAAATTTATGAAACGCCAAAATGCAATCCTGTATTGATTGGTACCACGCGTAGAATGAAAATACTTATGAATGATATTGAAAAGCATAAAGACAAAGATAATGTTAAACCCACTCTTGAGGATGGAACTGCAATAGATATTCGGAATATTACATTAACTACCTATGGTAATAATAAAAAAGATATGAAAATTACTTCTCCGCAAATAGAAGGTATTTGTAGTTCTTTGCAAAAACATAGAGAACAATTAATACAACATCTAGAAGTTTTTTTTAGAAAATTCTGCGTACAACTTTCTGAACGAGGAATTGAATTTGATACTATATCACGGTTTATCGCTTGGACGGACTGTTTACAAAATGCGTGTTATATTGCAAATAAATATAATCTAGTTAAACCAGAATTAACATATCAAGATAAATCTTGTTATAGTATGACTGGTCTTAGACATCCGCTAATAGAAGAATTACAAACACAAGAAACGTATGTACCAAACGATATATCTATGGGAAAACATACTAATGGCGTTTTATTATATGGTACAAATGCCGTTGGTAAAAGTAGCTTCATTAAATCCATCGGCATTTGTATTATTATGGCTCAATCAGGATTATATGTTCCCTGTAGTAGTATGGGATTTACCCCATACAATAAAATTTTCACAAGGATTTTAGGAAATGATAACATATTTAAAGGGCTCTCTACCTTTGCAGTAGAAATGTCCGAATTAAGAACAATTTTAAATCAATCTGACAAAAATAGTTTGGTGATAGGAGATGAACTATGTTCCGGAACAGAAAGTAATTCTGCTAGAAGTATATTTACTGCTGGAATCGAATGGTTAAATAAAATACAGTCTACTTTTATTTTTGCGACACATTTTCACGAAATAAACGATTATGAAGAAATAGAACAAATGTCTCTCGTTCGAAAAATGCATATGTCTGTGTATTACGATCGTGAACACGGTTGTCTTGTCTATGACCGTAAATTAAAAGACGGTCCAGGAGAAGATATGTATGGTCTTGAAGTATGCAAATCACTCAATTTAAATGAGGATTTTTTAGAACGAGCATATGAGTTAAGACATAAATATGGCAATCAAATAGGTTCTATTTTAGACAGTAATGTAAGTCATTACAATAGCAAGAAGATATTAAACAATTGTGAACTGTGTGGATTTAAAGGAGAAGACGTACATCATCTTGCACATCAATCAAATGCAAATAAAAATGGGTATGTAAATGAACATCGTAAAAATCACGTGGCAAATCTTATGAATATTTGTAAAGAATGTCATAACAAGATACACTCTGCCGGTAAACAACATAGAAAATTTAAAACATCGGAAGGATACAAAACCATTATCACAGACAAGTAATATATTTACAAATATATATTATGGAAGTAAAAACATTTTTGCATATGTATTGGCCTTACATAGTGACGGTGGTTGTATCTTTTTTAACACTTATTGTAATTTTTAATATATTAGGCGTTAATTTTAATCCAATCGAGAATACCCAAATTGAGAAAGTAGTAACTATAGAAAATTTCAAAACACATCCAACCTTAGATACTATTCCAAAAAGTCATAATTATGATTTAAACAAAACACACGGTACGTGTAAAGGGTTAAGTAATAATTCTTGTACTAATGCTAGTTTTTGTGTATTGTTAGACAACGAAAAATGTGTTGGTGGAAATAAGAGAGGTCCTACGTACAAAACTGAAAAAAATATTCCAGTAGAATACACTTCCTATATATATAAAGGAACATGTTACGGTGCATGTTAATATATCAATAAATTGATATAGATAATATATATTATTTTATATATACACAGCAAAATGATAATCCCAGTAAAATGTTTTACCTGTGGAAAAGTTCTAGCAAACAAATATCGCTATTATCAACAAGAGGTGCGTAAAATGAAAAACAGTAAGGACGGAACGACTGATAGAGTAAAGTATTTGACTACAGAATATGCTGAAAAAACTCCAGAAGGAGAAGTATTAGACAATTTATTTATTAACAAGATGTGTTGCCGAAGGCATATTCTTACACACGTGGATATCGAATAAAATATCCATAGATAATATATAAAATGCGAAGCAATACAAAATATAATGTGAAAAACAAACAACGTGGAGGTATGGTATCATCGCCAGCAGCGTACCCACAAGGAAACGCTTGGGAGACCGATGGTAATCTACCAGGCGAAGGGTATAACACATCACAAACCGGCAATTTTTTTGCGTTTAATCCAAATGGAGGCGCACTTCCAGACCCCATCGATACAGATAATTTTTATTATTTGAAAGGTGGTAGTAGAAAATTAAAAAAACACAAACGTTCTACGAAGAAAAGTAAAGTTAAGCGAAAAAAAACAAAAAAACGAAGAAATATTAAAAAACGAAAAAGTCGTAAATATATACGTGGGGGGTCTAGAGACAGTATGTTTCAACCTTTAGTGAATGGAGGTCGGGAAATTATATTTGGTGCAGGAGATTTAGTTAATCAGTGGCAAGGTGAGACAAGCGAATTATCACCATCTCCGACGGTTCAAAATTTAAATGTCTCCGACGTATTATTAATAAACGACCCACCAGATTTAAGCCGTATCCAACAATCTGCTGTAGATAATGTATCTAATATTTAGCCGACATTTTTTCATTATATTTATTATATATACAATAATTATAATGAAAATAGGCAGTACTCTCAGAGGATTATGTACACCTGCATATATATATTTAGTAATATCTGTTGTTGCAATAATTGCAATAATGTTTCAAAACACAGGAAATACGAATAAATTTTGTGTCGGTGTGTATGAATGTAATGTAGATAATACTGCGATTATGTTTTTAGGACAAGGAATATATGTTTTGTTTTGGACGTTCATATTGAATTCTATATGCAAGGCTGGATATAAAGAAGTTTCATGGCTTTTAGTATTATTGCCATTTTTATTATTTTTTGTTTTAATAGGACTTTTAATGGTGGTTAAAACAACTGAACCACATAGCATAAATCTTTAATATAAATACGTATTTGTTTCATTTAAAAATACCTTCTTGATATAGTATATGAGTTCTAATATATCCCAAATAATAATTGATAAACTATTTGATGATAATCCAAGTCTTCTTGTAAATCATCATCTTGACTCGTTTAACGAGTTTTATGGTGATGGTATTAAGAGAATTTTCCGAGAAAAAAATCCAATTAGAATAATGAAAGACCAAGATCCGAATAGCGGTGAGTTCAACCTAAAATGTAATTTATATCTGGCAGGAAAAGAAGGCAATAAATTGTATTATGGTCGTCCTGTTATATTCGATGATAATAGAGAACATTTCATGTACCCAAATGAAGCCAGATTAAGAAATATGACATATGGTATCACCATACATTATGATGTTGAACTAGAATTTTTTATAAAACAACCAGATGCAGAGTATCCAATAGAACCAACATACACTTCTGTGTTATCCAAGATATTTCTTGGGCGATTCCCTATTATGTTGCAGTCTAATTTATGTATTTTAAAAGGGTTAGCGCCAGACGTGAGATTTGAAATGGGAGAATGTAGAAATGAACATGGAGGATACTTTATTGTGGATGGAAAAGAAAAAGTAATTGTTTCCCAAGAGAAATTTGCAGATAATATGTTATATGTACGCGATAAAGTAAATGATATGTATAGTCATTCTGCTGATATACGTTCTGTATCAGAGGATGCATCTAAACCAGTACGCACACTTTCGGTACGTATTGTTGCTCCTTCAGATAAATATACGAATAATCAAATCGTTGTAAATCTTCCTAATGTTAGGAAACCAGTACCGCTTTTTGTAGTAATGCGTGCATTAGGAGTACTTTCAGACAAAAGTATTATCGAATATTGTCTTTTAGATTTAGAAAAGTATTCTACCTATATGGATTTATTTATTCCTTGTATACACGATGCTGGAATGATATTTACACAAGCACAAGCTTTGAAATATATAGCTACATTTACAAAACATAAAACAGTTAATCATTCACTTGAAATATTAACGGATTATTTTTTGCCTCATATGGGAGAAATGAATTTCAACGCAAAAGCATACTATTTAGGACTAATGGTAAAAGAAGTACTTCGTGTCTTTACAAAAGACAATAAACCTACCGACAGGGACAGTTTTAGATTTAAACGTGTTGAACTTCCTGGAGACTTGTTATATGAGTTATTCAAAGAACATCTAAATCTACAACATAAAAATATCTATCAAAAAATAGACAAAGAATACACATATAAAAAAGGGTTGTATCAGAACAATTTTATAGGACTGGTAGAGCAAAATTATCTTGAGATTTTTAAAGATAGAATCGTAGAATCAGGATTTAGAAAAGGATTTAAGGGAAATTGGGGAGCAGATGAATCTACGAAACGACTTGGTATAGTTCAAACGTTAAATCGTTTAACTTTTAATTCTGCTATTTCACATCTTAGAAAAATAAATTTACCTCTGGATGCAAGTGCTAAAGTAATTGGTCCACGACTTCTTCACGGTTCTCAATGGGGGATTATTGATCCGGTAGACACACCTGATGGTGGAAATGTGGGGTTACATAAACATATGTCAATCGCAGCAGCAATCACTACAAATTGTTCCGGTAAACCATTAACCGAATGGTTACGTACAAAAGGAATGCGTGTATTGGAGGAAAGCACTCCATTTATTATTTCGTCTATGACAAAAATTATGGTGAATGGAACATGGGTAGGTGTCGTACATAAACCTACACGCATAGTAGATGAGTTTAAATTATTCCGCAGATTAGGATTAATACCAATATTCACATCTATATTGTGGGATATCGCAAATATGACTATATTCATTTACACAGACTCCGGACGAATGTGTCGACCAATATTTTATATTGATAATGATGGTGCTGCCAGTTTTGATAAAAAAACTGTTATTGAAAATTTAGAAAAGGGAAATTATTCATGGAATCAACTTACAACCGGAATAGGAGATAAAAAGATACAAATTCCTATGCATTCTTGTGAAATATATAATGAAAACGACGTTTTTGATAAAACAGATGATGATACGCTAAATAAATCAAAATGCATTATTGAATATCTGGATACTGCGGAAGAAGAAGGAACTCTTATAGCTTTTATGGAAGACAATCTCTCTACAAAATCTTATACACATATAGAAATTCATCCATCCCTAGTTCTCGGTGTTATGGGAAATCAAGTAGTTTTTCCTGAAAATAATCCACTTCCGAGAGATTTATTTGCGTGTGGTCAAATGCGTCAAGCAATATCTTTGTACCATTCTAATTTTCAAACACGGATAGATAAAATGGGAGTTGTACTTAATTACGGACAAATCCCTTTGGTTAAAAGCAGATATTTGGAAAAAATCACACGTGAAGAACATCCATATGGAGAGAACGTTATTGCTGCGATTATGTGCTATGGAGGATATAATGTAGAAGATTCTATTTTATTTAATGAAGGGTCTATTAAAAGAGGTTTATTCAGGACCACTTATTTTAATTCTTATGAAGCGAGAGAAGAAAGTTCAAAAGTAGGGACTTCTCAAGTCAACTCTCAATTTGCCAATATTGAAAAATCTAACGCAGTTGGAACAAGGAACGGTTTTGATTATTCCCAATTGGATGAATATGGATTAATAAAAGAAAATACACCTTTGGACGATAAAACAGTACTTATAGGAAAAATTACTACTAATCTCTCTGAACCGGGCGTATCCAACGATGACTCTATCGTTCCCAAAAAAGGACAACTAGGATTCGTAGATAAATCATTTATAACAGAAGGGGAAGAAGGGTTCCGGCTGGCTAAAGTACGAGTGAGGGATGAACGTATCCCTAATATAGGGGATAAATTTTGTTCTAGATGTGGACAGAAAGGTACTATTGGGTTAGTTATTCCAGAAGAAAATATGCCTTTTACAAAAGAAGGCATCCGACCAGATATCATTATTAATCCTCACGCCTTACCTAGCAGAATGACAATCGGACAATTGGTCGAAACTTTGATGGGTAAAGCATGTGCGATGTATGGTGGATTTGGAGATTGTACTGCTTTTATGAACAAAGGTCAAAAAGCAACTAGTTTCGGGAAGATGTTAACAAATGTGGGGTTCAATTCATCTGGGAATCAATATTTATTTAACGGAGAAACAGGTGAACAAATGTATTCAGAAATATTCATAGGACCAACATACTACATGCGACTGAAACATATGGTAAAGGACAAAATAAATTACCGTTCAAAAGGTCCTAGAACGTTACTTACACGACAAACCGTACAAGGTCGTGCGAATGATGGAGGATTGAGAGTAGGTGAAATGGAACGCGATGGAATAGCAGGACATGGAGCGATGCATTTCTTACAAGAATCTATGCTTATTCGTGGTGATCAATATTATATGGCAATATGTAATAAAACCGGTATGACCGCTATTTACAATGAAAGCTATAATTTATTTTTAAGTCCTATCTCTGATGGTCCAATCCGTTTTAGTGGCACACTTGATAATGGTATGAATATTGATAATATATCCAAATACGGACGGTCATTTAGTATTATACGAATCCCATATGCATTTAAGTTACTCATGCAAGAATTATCAACTATGAGCGTACAGATGCGTATAATTACAGAAGACAATATAGACCAATTAACTAGCATGTCATTTTCAGACAACGTGATTAAATTATCATCAAATAAAGTTGAAAATCAAACAGCAATACAAAGAGACGCACCGCAAACAGATGCACCGCAAACAGATGCACCGCAAACAGATGCACCGCAAACAGATGCACCGCAAACAGATGCATCGCCGGATATAAGTAATAAGATAGACCCTGAAAATTTGGGCTGGCAATATGACAAAAATGATTGGGATATGGGGGACATATATAAGTCCATTATAATAACAGATGAAGGTCAACCATCGATGTATTGGTTTTCAAATGATTCTGATAGTGTGATTATTCAAAATCATCCAAGAGGCTGGATTAAAGAGGACCTTGTTCTCTCTGATGGCAGTATTTTAGATGACAAAGATGTAATTGCTAGTTTAATTGCAGACCAATCGTCTGGTAATTGGAAAAGAGTTATTGCAAAACTTAAGTCCGCGCAAGCAACACCCGTACAAGCACAAGCAACACCCGTACAAGCACAAGCAACACCCGTACAAGCACAAGCAACACCCGTACAAGCACAAGCAACACCCGTACAAGCACAAGCAACACCCGTACAAGCACAAGCAACACCCGTACAAGCAC
>Ga0307937_1000438_pt1 | contig 25882 bp, 19 predicted proteins | sample OrgLakmetagenom3_FD_201814 | JGI IMG/M metagenome (GOLD analysis project Ga0307937, IMG submission 201814) | Saline water microbial communities from Organic Lake, Antarctica - #3 | ecosystem: Environmental > Aquatic > Non-marine Saline and Alkaline > Saline | place: Antarctica: Organic Lake...
GCACGGCGAATAAGATGGGTGGCGTGGTCGAGCACATTCTTGCCCGGCTCACTGAAGGCGGTGTTCGGCATCTGGACGAGACCGGACTTCGCGTCGCCGGCAAGCTGCACTGGCTACACTCGATCTGTGATTCCGCCTTCACGCATTACCGCATCAGCACCAGGCGCGGTGCCGTTCCAACCTTCCTGACCGGCGGGACGATCGTTCATGATCACTGGAAACCCTACTATGCCCATATGAGAGGGGTGGACGCCCACGCCCTCTGCGGGGCGCATCACTTGCGCGAACTCAAGGCCATCGAAGATATCGAGAAGGAGCCGTGGGCGACAGAGATGAGCGCGGTGCTCAACAGCGCCAATCAGCTCAGGTGCGAGGCTCAGAACCGAGGCGAGACCGAACTCCCGGAACCGGTTCGCCAGGGCATCGTCACCAGATACATGGCGATCCTCGCCAAGGGGCTCGCCTTCCACGAACGTCAGCCCCCACTGGCCAAAAGCCCCGGCACCCGCGGCCGAAAAGCCAGGCGACCAGGCCACAACCTGCTCGTCCGCCTGCGTGATTATCGCGATGACGTCCTGAGGTTCATCGCCGACTTCGCAGTTCCCTTCACAAACAATCAGGCCGAACAGGACCTGCGCATGATGAAGCTGCGCATGAAAATCTCGGGCACCTTCCGCACACTTGAGGGTGCGCATGTCTTCGCCAACATCAGGTCCGTCATCTCGACGGCCAGAAAACACGGGCTCAATGTCCTCGACACCCTGACCCTGTCACCATCTCAGATCATCGCCCGGCTCTGACCGCAGCCCCCCCTGCACCCCGTTATCGGAGAGGGTGCTTGGGAGTTACAAAATACGCGAGTAATCACGCCCGACTCTCACAATAGCTTTGCGACGTCATTCATCTCCCTTATGCTACAAAGCATTTGAAGGAGATTTGATGTGGTTACGGCTTCCATTGACCAAGATCTGCTCTTGCATATCCTATATGGCTCCCCGGCCGGGCGGAGGTTCACTCAGGACACCCCGGTGCTGCCGGAAGTCTGGCTGCACTACGCCCGCGATAGCGGTAAATCCGTTAAGGGATTGATCGTCCCGCGCAACGATCATCAGGCTCATCATGTCGCCGAGGAACTGCACCAGCGAATCAAGGCGTTCCGCTCAACTCGCAAGTCGCCCAGTGCCGTAGACCGACCCGGAGCCAACGTCGCGGATATGCCCGGCCTGATCACCCTGGACTGTTATTTCGACGAGGTGGTGAATGTGGTTTTGCCGCTCACCCGCTGGTGGGTGACGGATGGAATGGAGGCAATGGTCAAACTGCCGAAGAGAACCATCGCCGCGCACGCCACAAACGCGTTCGAGCGTCTTCTGTCGCTTGAGACGTTGAAGAACAGCGGAATGGCTAATGGCAGCGACGGCAAGAGCGGCAATCTGGGTCTGTCTTTCGACCCGCCGGCACAGACCAGAAAGACTGGAGCTAAACATAAGAGACCCGCTCGGCCATTCCCCGACAGTACCGCAAGGCTGCTGCTGCTGTTGTCGATGATCCACGCGGCCAGTACCGGTAGGCTGAAAGGCATCGGTGAAGAGATCCAGTTTCAGGGCGAGACCCGCGAGGTTTTGAATATTGGCCATCTTGGTGCCATCCCTCCGGAGGCCATCGGGAAAGCTCTGTGCGACATCCTGCAGCTGACGATTCTGCGCAAACGGCGCATTCCGCAATCCAAGTATTTCAAACAACAGCTGGCCGAAGAGGATCGGCGTGCAAAGAGTGATCAGATCAGCGAATCTGTTCAGGAAGACAAAGCTATCAGCCACGATGGCAGATTCGATCCACGCCTGATCTTTACCTTCAGTATCAATCGCGAAGGCGACAATGCCGTAGCGGACTCGGTCAAGACAACCAAAGCCGATGCGGCGCGTAGGCTTTTCGCCGTGTCCAACAGCGACATAAGGTGGGCGGTGATCGATAGCGGCATAGACTCGCAGCACCACGCGTTCCGAAAGTATCCGCGCGATCATATCTTTGGCCCGGTGGACGACTGGGACGTGACTGAGACGCCATTGACCCGCGACGAGACGCGCGTTGTCGCACGCTACGACATGACGCTCATTTCGGAATTGCGAAACCGGGACAATCTGTTCGATGAAGCCGCGCGTCTGGATCTGGCACAGCGCATCCGGCGCGACATTGACCTGCCCGCAGAAGGGGAGGGCGCGCTCGTCGCCTCCAAGGCGGGCGTTCTCAAGCTTCTGGAAAAGGCTCGCGACGATCTGGAGAACCTTCGTCCGCTCGACTGGGACCTCGTTGAGCAGATCACGCGGGTCCGCCATGATCACACCCCTGCAAATCACCACGGCACCCATGTCGCGGGCACGCTGGGCGGACGCTGGCCCGAAGCGCAGGGGGACAAGACCGTCTGGGTCGAAGGCATGTGCCCTGATATTAAATTGATCGATTTCAACGTGATGGGCGGATCGCTCAAGGCAACCGAATTCGCCGTCATCGCCGCGATGCGTCTGATCCGTCACCTGAATGAGCGCAATGATTTCATGGTCGTCCACGGCGCCAACCTGAGCCTCGCAATTCCGCACGACGTGACCAACTACGCCTGCGGACGCACGCCGGTTTGCGTCGAGTGCGAGACGCTGGTGAATAACGGGGTCGTCGTCGTCGCCGCGGCTGGCAATGCCGGGTATAACGTCTTCAAAACCAAGGACCGTGACATACCCTTGCACACCGAAACCTCGATCGCCGACCCCGGCAACGCAGAGGCGGTGATCACGGTTGGTTCGACCCACCGGCTCGAGCCGCACAATTATGGCGTCAGCTATTTCAGCAGTCGCGGCCCCACGGGCGACGGACGGATGAAGCCTGATCTCGTGGCGCCGGGCGAAAAGATCGACGCGCCGATCTGCGCTCAGCAATTTGCAACCCTCGAAGGCACGTCGATGGCTGCCCCGCATGTCAGCGGCGCGGCCGCGCTTCTGATGGCGCGGTTCCCGGAATTGATCGGAAATGCGAAACGCATCAAGCAGATCCTTTGCGACAGCGCCACTGATCTTGGCCGCGAACGTGCTTACCAAGGTTGCGGTCTGGTCGATGTTCTCCGCGCCCTGCAATCAGTCTGAATGAGGTTGCCATGACCGGAATTTTCACGCTCGAGGCCCTGCCTGCCCGCAAGGGCGACAGTCTGATCCTGCACTACGGCACCAAGGCCGCGCCAAAACTGGTGGTGATCGATGGTGGCCCCTCAAAGGTCTACCAACCCGCACTGCGCCCGCGTCTTCTCGACATTCGCGCGGCGCGCGGCATTGTCGACAACGATCCGCTGGATATCGACCTTTTGATGATCAGTCATATCGACGATGATCACATCAAGGGCATCCTCGAATTCGCCAAGGAGTTGAAAGAAAGCGACGATCTACATCGACCCAAATTCGCCCGCATCGCCACGCTATGGCACAACGCGTTCGACGACATCATCGGCAATTCCGATATTCCGACAACAGTGACCGCATCCCTTGCGTCGATGGGCAGTGCCGATTTCCCCCCAGGCACCGACCCGGACATGGCCTTTATCCTGACCAGCGTCCGGCAGGGACGCGATCTGCGTGGTTATGCCGAAGCCTTGCAATGGGAGACGAACAACCCCTTCGATCCGCTTGTCATGATGGCCAAGCCTGATGATCCGGACGTGACGCGCTTTGGTGGCGGGCTGTCTTTCCGGATCATCGGGCCGCGTCGCGATGAGTTGGTGGAATTGCAGGAGCACTACGACAAGTTTCTGCGCGACAACAATCTTGGCCGTGACAGCCCCGAGGCCGCCTTGGCCGCGACGCAGGACGCGAGCGTGCCGAACCTCTCCAGCATTGTCACCCTGGCGGAAGTGGGCGGCAAGACAATTTTGCTGACCGGCGACGCACTGGGGAGCAAGGTCACGGAGGCGCTGCAAGAGCGCGGCATGACCGGCGCCGCCGCTCCGCTGAAGGTCGATGTGCTCAAGATGCCCCATCACGGCAGCGACCGGAACGTCACGCCCGAGTTCTTCCGTCTGATCAAGGCCGATCACTACGTGTTCTGCGGTGATGGGGCGCACGGGAACCCTGAACGTGCCACACTCGAGATGTTGTTTGCCGAACAGGGCGCGGACCCGGTTACTCTGCATTTCACTTATACGGTCGAAAAGATCGACAAAAAGCGCAAGAAAGAGGCTGAAAAGCATGGGGATGCTTGGGATCAAGCGACCCACAGCCTTGCCACATTGTTTGAATGCGAAAAAGCGGCCGGGCGGGATTTCACGCTGAGGGAGCCAACCGACCGAACCGGCGTGCGGGTTGATCTGCTCGATTCAATCGCGGTTCCGATGCGATGACCTATGATCTTCCAGATAACGCGCGCGACACGCTGCGCCGGGCGTTCAAGAACCAACAGCTGACCTTGTACCCTGGTGCCGGCGTATCCGTGGCCAGCGCTTTGCCAACTTGGGATAAGCTGGTGCTCTCGGTCTAATTCGCAGCCATTTCGGAGGACAAGCTTGGCAAGTGGCGACCCTTTCCGAACTACCTTTACGCGATCTCCGAATGATATCTGCGCGAGTTACGCAAACCGCTCGAGGTCACTGCCCGCAAACTGCGCCAGCTTTACCCGGAAGGTGAGGACGGCGAGCAACAGTTCCTTTCCGCCGTCCGCGACGGGCTATACCGGATCGAGGACACGACCTTGCGCGATAGCGGCCCGCCCGAGATCGGGGAAAATGCCACGCTGCGGGCAGTGGCAGCGCTTTGCGCGGCCAAGGAGCGGGGGCGTTACGGCGTGCGGTCGGTCATCACCTACAATTACGACGATCTGCTGGAGCGATCGTTGGACGGCCAACGTCAGGCCGTGCCGGTTTGCAGCCGATCCATGCCAACGCCGAAGCGACTTCCGATCTTTCATGTGCATGGGTTCATCCCGTTCCCGCGAGATGACGGGCCGGGGCAATCGGGCGTGGTATTTAGCGAAGAAGAATATAACGCCGCCGCAAGCGATCCCTACAGCTGGTCCAACCTCGTGCAGCTGCGTGAGATGTCCAGTTCCGTCGGACTTATGGTCGGGCTATCTCTGGCGGATCGCAACATCCGCCGTCTGCTTGACGCACTGGCGCTGTCGCCCGTCCGTGCGCGCATCTACGCCGTGCTGAAACGGCCCGAAAAAAATGTGCCCGACCCCGCGCAAGTGGACGGGATCGACAGGGCTGCGCGCGAATTGCTGAACCAGTTCGAACGCGCCGGGATCAAATCCCGCGCGATGTCCGGTAGGGGCATCGGTTACGAGCGCATGTCGGTTAAATCGTCCGTCCGGTATCAGCGTGAAATCCAAGGTATTCTGGCCGCCGTCGAAGACCTTGCCGAAGTACAGGAAACCCGCGTCATGGAGAAGCTTGGGATCACGCCCATCTGGTATGACGACCACGCCGACATTCCCGATATCCTGCAGGAGATAAGCCATGCCTGAAGCGCCCACCCCAAGCGATACCCGCATCGGCCTTGCCCTTTCCGGCGGCGGCTTTCGCGCCACATTATATCACTGTGGTGCTTTGATCCGCCTGAACGAGCTTGGCTACCTGCCCAAGCTGGACCGCATTACCAGCGTGTCAGGCGGCTCCATCACCTCTGCCCGGCTGGCCGCGCGCTGGAGAAAGCTGCAGTTCGACGCAAACGGCGTCGCCGGCAATCTGGACCAAGAGGTGATCCAGCCGTTGCGCAAGTTCTGTCGGCAAACGCTGGATACACGGGTGATAGCCGGCGGGCTTATCCCGTTCACAAAGTCCGCAACTGAGCGACTGATCGAGGCATACGACACGCAGCTTTTGGATGGCATGACACTCGATCGGCTACCCCAAAGGCCAGACTTCATCTTCCAGGCAACCAACTTGCAAACCGGACGCGGCTTTCGCTTTTCGCGCAAACGGGTGGCGGATTATCTGGTGGGTGAGATCAGGGACACCTCGAAATTCAAGGTGGCGCAGGCGGTTGCAGCCTCCAGCGCGTTCCCGCCGGTGCTGTCGCCCGTCGCGATCAAGGTCAAGCAGTCCGATTGGAGCGACATGGAAGGGACCGAGTTTTTTGGCCAGTTAAGCTTCATGCAGACGCTTAACCTGACCGATGGTGGGGTGTACGACAATCTGGGGCTGGAGCGTATCGACCGGTTCGGCACCATCCTGTGTTCGGACGCGGGCAAGCCGTTCACCCACGGACCGACTTTTGGGCCATTTTCGCCCAAGCAGATCCTGCGCGGGCTGGACATCGCGATGGATCAGGCCCGCGCACGGCGAACCTCGGCTCTGTTTGCGATGCAAAGGTTCACCAGTCAGAAGCTCGGCTATTGGGGCATCGACATGGGCAAAACCCTGGAACCTGCCGCTGGTCTGCTGCCGCGCGCGCCGGAGGTGGTAAAAAAGATCACTGCGCTGCGCACTCGGCTGAATGAATTCACCCCCACTGAGCAGGGGCTTCTGATCAATTGGGGCTATGTTTGTTGTGACGAGCGGATGCGGAGTTATGTGGCGAAAGGTGGGCCCCCACCCGCAGGGCTCCCGGTACCCGATGTACCGTTGAGTTGACCCCTTGCCCATGTTTTCACGTGGTACCTGACTGCAGGTAGGGGCACATCGTGTGGTGGCGAGCGTTTCAATCACCCATCTATTGTCGTGGAAAACTCAAGTTTCACCATTCTCAAACTTCCCGGCAGAGCCATGACCGTTCCGACCGGGAGATATGCGCAGAAGTTGGTGACGCCTGATCAGGCGGCGGTTTGAACGTGGCGGAGCCCGTCGCGGAACTCAACCCCTTGGATGATCTCGGGCAGGCGGTTTTGGCCGTCGAGTTTGCGCCATTTCTTCTGCGCCGACATCATCAGCCTGAAGGCCATGGCCAGGCCGGCCTTCCGGCTGAGGCACCCCTTGGTGCGTTTGGTGCGGTGCCGGACGGTGGCGAAGGTGCTCTCGATCGGGTTCGACGTGCGGATGTGCTTCCAATGTTCCGCCGGATAATCGTAGAACGTCAGCAGGGCATCGCGGTCCCTGACCAGCTTGGCGACGGCCTTGTCCCATTTCACGCCATAGGTCTCATTGAAGAAGTCGAAGGCGGCATTGGCATCAGCCCTGGTCCCGGCCTGCCAGATGTCGTGCAGATGGCCCTTGGCTTTTGCCTGCAGGGATTTCGGCATCGCATTGAGCACGTTCATGGTCTTGTGGTCCGGGGCTCCGCCCGTTCGAGGCTAAATTGGTCCACTGGACCAATTCCGGGACGCCTCTCACCCCAACAGCGTTGCTCCCGCGTCGTGGCGAACACCTCGCGCAGCGCGGTCCAGAACCCGAGCGCGCCGTCACCGATAGCCAGCTTGGGGTCCTGTTTCAGGCCGCGCCGCTTGAGGTCGAGCAGCACCTCGCGCCAGCTTTGGGTGCTTTCGCGCACGCCGTCGGTCATGGCCAGCATCTCCTTGCGGCCATATTCATCGGCGCCCACGACCACCAGAACGCATTGTTCGTCGGGAATTTGATCCCCCGGATCAAATTCTGATCCTCCTCACTCCTCAGCCATTCGCGGTTTGAAGTAAACACCGTCCGCCCAGATGTAGAGAAACCTCCGCGCGCCAAGGTCGCGTTTCTGCCAGGCATCGTAGTCCTGCCACCAATCGGCTTTCAGCCGGGTGATGGTCTTGGGGGACAAGCCCTTGGCATTCGGACCCAACAGCGCCTCCAGCGCCTCGGTGAAATCGCCCGTGGACACGCCCTTGAGGTAAAGCCACGGCAGCAGTTCTTCGACCGATTTTGCTTTGCGAAGATACCGCGGCAGGATGCTGGGCGTGAAGGTGATCCTGTCGTCGCCCGGTTCGCGATCCCGCACGCGCGGCACTTTCACCGGCACTGGACCAATGCCGGTCATCACCTCGCGTTCCGGCAGGTGACCATGACGGACCACGCGCGCCCGCCCGTCCTCGAGCTTGGTCTCGGAAAAGGCGGCCATCAGGGTGGCCAGTTCCGCGTGGATCGCCTGTTCGATCAGCTTGCGAGCCCCATCGCGCAGGATGTCGGTGAATGGGTAGGATGAAAAACCCGATGGATCGGGCAGTTGTGTGATGGTAGTCTCTGACATGTGGCATATCCTTTTCTCGGCAGAGAATTGACGGCGACTCGACACCGCCATGATATGCCGCCCCTCTGGGCATCACCAACTTTCGCGCGTTTCTCTCCGACCGGACACCCCAGGCATCACGCTGCGTCCTCATAGGCCCGCTGCCGCCTTTCCTGTCATTGTTTGTTGGCAACCGTGAAATCAGGGCCGGAATGGCCGCTTTGTCGCAGCCAGGACGTTGGCCTCGCGCCTGCAGCGAATGTCAGCTATCCGCTCCTTCCTCCCGGATGCCTTGGCAATCGCAGCGTCGATTGGGTGCGCGCAACGAACGGCAGGAAGGTCCGCTTTGCCGTCATTCGCTCCCGAAAATGCTGCGCGATGCACGAATGGCCGGTCTGGTGAAGCTGCAGTGCGGCATCGGACGCATCGGCCAGTGGCTGCCTTGGGCCGTTCACGTCGAGAACGACGGCCACGGTTCGCAACTTTGCACCTGCAGTTCCCGGCGCATTCCCGCCGCTCAGGTCAACCCACCCTGCACCTTGAGAAAACGACCGAATGGTCCCGCATGTTTGGCAAGACAGAAACGGCGATCATCACTCTCGCTCATCTATCACAAGAGATCCGTCCGCCAGCGGCCGCTGCAAAGCCTTCGCGTTTTCCCAGTCTGCCGTCAGCCAGGTCTCCCATTGCGTCGGGTCGGTGAGGATGACGGGCATCGCCTTGGGATGCACCGCAGCGATCTCGGCATTCGGTTCGGTGGTCAGGAACCCGTAGAGGTCATCCTTGGTTTCTCCATCCTTCTACTTGCGGATGCTGGTCCATCCGGAAACCCAGAGGCCCGCGAACATCGCCGGGCGCCCGTCGGCGATGCAAAACCATGCATTGCCTTTTCCCTTGCCGGCCGGCTCGGCAAAGGATGTGAGTGGCACGAGGCAGCGGTTTTCCGGCTTCAGCCAACGACGCCAGTGGGGCGAGCCGGTGTTGCGGATATTGGTGACCCCGCGATCGATTCCCGATTTCGAGTGGAACTGCTTCGGGCTCGGCATGCCCCAGCGTGCAAGCTGCAGAACGATGTCGTCGCCGTCGAGCCGCGCAATCGGCGCGAGTTGATCGGGATAGATCGCCTTCTGGGGAGCCAGGTTGCCGAGCCGGTCGACAGTTTTGCGACTCGCAAAGAGGCTGCGCATCGCGTCCTGGGTGCGGGTGTGAGAGTAGAGATTGCACATAAAGACTTTCGCCTCGCGGTATTCCACCCCGGTATCAAGCCTGCCCTGCCTGTCCTTGCGAGAGAAGGCCAAAAAACACCTTGCGCCATCCGGTGACGGGCGAAAACCATAATGGGGAGAGGGAACGGACCGGCAAGGCAAGCCATGGTTTGACGTTGCTTGAACCCAAGCCCTTGGATGACTTCGGGCCGGCGGTTTGGTCCAAAGAGTTTCCGCCAGTTTTTCTGGCCAACATCATCAAACGGAAGACCATGGCAATGACGTCTAGCGGATCTCCAGTGGCACGGGCCGGGGCGGCACCGGGGCCAGCCTGTCGATCCGCGCGATCGTCGCCGAAGAGAGTTGCGTCCGCGCCGCAGCCGCCAGATCGTCGAGGTGGTCGGTCCGGCTCGATTTCGGAATGGGGACCGCGAGCCCGCGGCTCATGTGCCAGGCAAGGACAAGCTGCGCCAGGGTCAGGTGTTCGTCGCGGGCAAGGTCCTGCAGGCCCGCGATCCGGCTGGTCGCAGCCAGCTCGAGCGGGGAATAGGCGACGGCGGTGATCCCGTGCTCTGCCATCAATGGAAACAGATCCAGTTCGACGCCGCGAAAGGGGATGTTGTGCATCACCTGGTTCACGGTCACGAGGTCGGCCAATCCGTGGTCGAGCAGGCGCTCGACCCCTTGTGTGTCGAAATTGCTGATGCCAAAGGCGCGGATCTTGCCCTGTTCCAGCAGGGCGCGCGCGCCTTCAAGGGTGTCCTCGAACGGAACGGGTCCGGGCCAGTGCAGAAGATAAAGGTCGATATGGTCGGTCTCGAGGCGGTCGAGGGAGCGTTCGCAGGCGGTGATCATGTCGGGCCAGGCCGCATTCCACGGATAGACCTTGGAGGTCAGGAAAACACCGTCGCGAGCCTGACCGGCAAAGGCTTGACCGAGGATGGCTTCGGCGCCCCCGTCGGCATACATCTCGGCGGTGTCGAAATGCCTGAACCCGAGCTCGCGGGCGTGGCGCAAGGCAGCAATTTCGGCCGCTGCGTCTCTTGGGTCCTCTCCCATATGCCACGTGCCGATGCCGATCTTCGGCATCGGCACGTCCGTGGTGGTCCCGAGTGCAACCGTGTCGATCTTCATCGCGCCCTCGCCGCAAGACTTGGCCGAAAAACTTCGCTCGTAAAACTTTGCCGGTCATACCCTGCCCGTCAAGATCTGTTCCCCTCTGACGGGGACAGAGCCAACTTTCCCGATTTTCGCGCCAGCCGGCCGGCAAGAAAGACCTCTCCGCATCGCTATCCCCACATCTGCCGCATCGACGCCGCCACGTCGATCGGCGAGGGTGCGGGGCGTGGGGCACCGCCGTGTTGCGCCGGGGACCAGTGAACCGCTTCGAAGTGCTCCAGTATGTCCTTTGGGATGAACCGCGTCCGCATGGCATAGACGTGACGGTCGCCATTACGGGTTTGCTGCGTCACGTAAAACCGCAGCGGCAGGCCCAGTGTCAGGCTGTCCTTGGCGCGCGTCATGGCGACGTAGAGCAGCCGTCGCTCCTCCTCCAACTCATGGGTCGAGCCGGTGCCGAGATCGGATGGGATGCACCCATCGACGGCGTTCAGCAGGTAGACCGACTTCCATTCCTGACCCTTCGCGGAATGGATGGTCGACAGGACCAGGTAATCCTCGTCCTTCAGCGGCACGCCGGCCTGATCGCTGGTGGCATCGGGCGGATCCAGCGTGAGGTCGGTCAGGAACGCCTCGGCCGAGGGATATCCCATCGCGATCTGTTCCAGTTGCAGCAGATCCGCGCGCCGGGCCTCGGCATCCTCGTGCAGTCGTTCGAGGTGCGGGTCGTACCAGGCGCGGGCGCGCCCAAGGGCGGCGGGCCAGGTGGCCTGCGTCGCCATCGCCGCGACGAAACCAGGCCAGTCGGCCCCGGCGCGGGCGGGCGGTGCGACATCCTCAAGGGCGGCAAGGGGATCCGGGGCAAGGTCGAGCGCGTCCAGCACGCGCCCGGCCGACCTGGGTCCGATGCCGGGGATCAGTTGCAGAACGCGAAACCCCGCAACACGGTTGCGCGGATTGCGCCCCATTCGCAGGAACGACAGGACGTCCTTCACATGCGCGCTGTCGAGTAACTTCAGCCCGCCGAACTTCACATAGGGCACGTTGCGGCGGGTCAGCTCGGCCTCGATCTGCACGGAATGGCTGGAGGTGCGGAAGAGCACCGCCTGCTCCTTGAGCCTCATACCCGTCTCGCGGTCCTCGAGGATCCGATCGACCATGTAGCGCGCCTGCTCGGCCTCGGTTTGGACCGTCACCAGCCGGGGTTTCTGGTCAGAGGCGCGCTCGGTCCAGAGGTCCTTTGTGAACCGCTCCCGAGCCAGTCCGATGACGGCATTTGCCGCCGCAAGGATCGGCTGGGTGGATCGGTAGTTTCGATCGAGCGTGACGACATCGGCGCGCGGCGCGAAGCTGTCGGGAAAGTCGAGGATGTTGCGCACGGTGGCGGCCCGGAAGGCATAGATCGACTGGGCGTCATCGCCAACCACGGTCAGCCCGCGCCCGTCCGGCTTCAGCGCCATGAGGATGCGCGCCTGCAGGCGGTTGGTGTCCTGATACTCGTCGATCAGCACCTGGTCCCAGGTCGCGCCGATATGCGCCGCAAAGCCCGGATCCGCCATGACCTGCGCCCAGGCCAGCAGAAGGTCATCGTAATCCAGCACGTTCTGCGCTTGCTTGGCCTGAACATAGGCGGCAAAGAGCTGCTTCAGCTCGGCCTGCCATGCCCCACACCACGGGAAATGATCGCACAGCACGTCGCCCAGCGGCACCTCGCCGTTCACCGCGCGGGAATAGATCGCAAGGCAGGTGCCCTTGGCGGGAAATCGGCTTTCGGTCCTGGAAAACCCCAGCCCGTGGCGGGTGAGGTTCATCAGATCGGCGCTGTCCTCGCGATCATGGATCGAGAAGTCCGGATGCAACCCGATCGACAGCGCATGGTCCCGCAAAATGCGCGCACCTATGCCGTGGAACGTCCCGGCCCAGCTTAGCGCCTCGGCAGCCACCGATGTGCCCATGGCCTGCGCGATAATCCGTTCGACGCGGCGAGTGAGTTCAGTCGCAGCGCGGCGTGAGAAGGTCATCAGCAGGATACGATTGGGATCGGCGCCGTTTACCAGCAGGTGCGCCACACGGTGCGCCAACGTGCTGGTCTTGCCCGACCCGGCCCCCGCGATCACCAGCAGCGGCGGCGACAGCGCGTCACCGCCCACGCCGAATTCCACCGCGGCCCGCTGGTTGTCATTCAGCTTGTCAAGATAGCCTGCCTCTATCACACCCTGTCACCTTATTCGGTTCGTGCATCAAGGGTAGTGAAGTTGGAACAGAATGTGAACCTCATTGTTCAGGCATGTACCGATGAGACCCGTTGTTCAGTCCCTTACGACAGGGATCAGAACCTCATTGCGGCGATAGGGCGGCAGGGTCCAGGGCGGGTTGTAACCTGCAACCTCGGCCAGACCCGTTGGCCGCAGGCCCTTGAGTGCAAGCCAGTCGCGTAGGCGGGCTTCCTCGGTAGAGGCTCTCTTTTCCATTGAACCGGAATAGCGCACCACCGCGACCCGTCGCGCCGGGATCGTGGCAAGAGAGACGCGCGGATCGGTCGGCACCGGCGCCGTCTGCGGCGTCATCTCGCCGGGCAGCACAAAGATCATCTCGCGCGCGCCTTCCCGGCCTTGCAGGACCGGGGCGATCATCGCGATCTTGGTGCCATCGACGGCATCGGTGTTCAGGACGGGCGCGGTCATGGCGATGTCGCGCCCGCCAGTGTTGGCACCCGAAATATAGTCGAAAAGACGCCCGAAGGCCGCGCCGGACCCATCCGTCAGCGGGGTCGTGGCGACGACCAGCTCGCCGTAGTCGCGCAGATCGAAGGGCGGCTCGGCCAGAACCACGTCATAGTCGGGCTCCGGCGCCGCGGCACCTCCGAAGACCGAACAGGCGGCGACGCCCAGAAGCCCGGCAAAGGCCCCGATCGCCCGGGTCGCGCGTGACAGCATCCTTGCCTCCCTTTTTTTGCCGTGGCCGCGAGGTCGCGATCGGTGTCACCGCGTATCAGCCCTGAACCCGCATCATGATCATGACACCGGCCCAGGCGCATAAGCCCGTCAACACCGCGCCCCAGATCGTGTCGGTCGCGACCATCGCCCAGGACCAGTTCTTCATGATCGACATCGAGGTGAATTCATAGGTGCCATAGGCCATCGCGCCGATCACCGCCCCATGCAGGGCCGCCCGCTCCGGGGCCGCATCGTGCAGCGCGGGGGCCGAGACGAGGAACACGATCCCGGCGACATATGCCAGGTAAAACAGGCCGGCCGGTGCCAACATCAGGCTGTCACGCATCATGTCCCCCAGGTGGCGGGTGAACAGGGGCTTCATCACAAGGGTCAACATGACCGCATCGATGGCAAGGAAAAGAACGGCGGTGATGACGTAAAGGATCATTTGGGCTCCGGGTTTGAGATCAAACAAACAAATAGCGTCAGAGATCCCATCGCCCATGACCGCGAAGCGTCAGTCGTGAACGTGTGTTTTCACCCCGGAGTTGATGTTCGCCGGAGCCCCGGCGTGATGCACTACGGACATCGGACCGGCCCTTGATCGACTTCGAAGCATTCCGACTGATCAGATGCCCGCAACTCGGACGTACCGCCATTCGCCAAACTCTCGCTATCTCCAAAACATGGATGAAGGTCGTCGGGAAGAAGAATGGGGACCGGTCACAGCGCCTTTGCGGACGGCCATACTGGGTGCAGCATGTATCGGGTCATCGACAAGCAGGCCGGAAAGTGTGAGTTCGCTGCGATTGCGAAACTCTGGCTCTGAGACTGGAAAAGCCGACATTCAACGTCCATTTCCGCCTCGGCCCGCATGGACAGCCTGCCCGCGCCGTTCGATTACAGCATTAGCTGATATGTGTGCGGTACATATCCAAAGGCGTCGCCACGCGTTTCCACGTAGCCGATTGCCGGCCAGGGCATGTGATATCCGACGAAAGGCGTCTTGTCCGCAGCCAGCATGTCCAGAATGCGCCGACGGGAGGTCGATGCTGCCGCCTTGTCCATGTCAAAGCTGACCTCCCAATCGGGATGTGCCAGAGACCAGACATAATGGTTGGCAAAATCCGCACCAAGCAGCAACTGCTTGCCCTCGGATTCGATTATGTAGGTCGAATGGCCCGGAGTGTGGCCGAACGCGGACATGTTGGTCAGTCCCGAGGCTACGGAGCCGCCATCCTCAAGAAATGTGAATTGATCGGCAAAGGGCTGCACCTTGGCCTTGAAGCCGTCATTGTCCATCGCGGCCCACGCATCGAATTCGGTGCGCCCCGTGACATACCGCGCATTGGGATAGGTGGCCGAACCATCCTCCATCGTCATGCCGCCGATGTGGTCGCCGTGCATGTGGGTCAGTACCACGACATCGACCTGATCCGCCGCATATCCTGCGGATTGCAGTGCAGCCGTCGTGCCGGCACCCGAAAGACCAGTGTCAAAAAGAACAAGTTCGGAACCCGTGTTGACAACCGTCGGGGTGAAAAAGAACTGTGCCTTGTCTGCAGGGATATTCGCCGCCTCGGAAACCTCCCGGAATGTCGCGTCATCGACATTCAGGCCAAAGATCGTGTGCGGATCCGGTCTTGTCGCAGTGCCGGCCAACAGCGTGGTAACGTCAAACTCACCCAGTTTGAAACGTTTGAACGGCACGGTTTCCGCGCCCATGATGGGTGCCGCGGCCCGCGCCGCGTTCGTAGAGGCCGCCACCAAAGGCAAGGATGCCGCGCCGACCAGAGCCGCGCGACGGGAGATTTTGGAAGTCTCGGACATGGTGTTCTTTCAATCTTGTTTCGTTCAGACGAATAAATATAGAACGCCCACTGTTGTCCGGCAATTGCCGTTGTTCATCGCCCAATGTCGGCATCACATGAAACGGCCATAGCGGATGCATACGGGCGAAAGCACGGTTTCCGGCAGCCGGCCGGTGAGTGACCCGCCAGAACCCCTGTCAGGCGGGCATCTCGATGTATCAATCCTTGCCTCTTTTGTCTCGTGACAGTGATGGGTATCACTATGGGATCAAAACATCAGAGGACGCCCGATTTGACACAAACCACCGATCGTATCGCCCGCAGCATCGCCGCCGATATCAACGCCGGCCCCCAGCAGGTTGCCGCTGCCGTGGGCCTGCTCGATGGTGGTGCGACGGTGCCTTTTGTCGCGCGCTACCGCAAGGAGGCCACAGGCGGTCTGGACGACACGCAACTGCGCATGCTGGCCGACCGGCTGAGCTATCTGCGCGAGCTGGAAGCCCGGCGCGAGGTGATCCTCGGTTCGATCAGGGAACAGGGCAAGCTGACCGATACGCTCGCCCGCGCGATCGCCGGTGCCGACACCAAAGCCGCGCTCGAGGACATCTATCTGCCCTTCAAACCCAAGCGGCGCACCAAGGCGATGATCGCCCGCGAAAACGGGCTGGAGCCCCTGTTGCGGGCCATCCTCGATGACCGCTCCGCTGTGCCCGAAGAGCTTGCCGCCGGCCATGTCACCGAAGCCGTGCCGACGACGAGGGCGGCACTGGAAGGCGCGCGCGACATCCTCACCGAAGAGCTGAGCGAGAACGCCGGACTTCTGGGCCACCTGCGTGAGTTCATGCGCGCCAGTGCGATCATCTCGGCGCGCGTCCAGCCGGGGAAGGAGGAAGAGGGCGTCAAGTTCTCGGATTACTTCGACCACCGCGAAAAATGGGCGACCATCCCCTCGCATCGTGCGCTTGCGATCCTGCGCGCGGCGAAGGAACAGATCGTCACCGTGGATATCGCCCCCGACCCCGAAACCGGCGTCCCCCGCGCGATCAACATGGTCGAGGCGGCCATCGGTATTCCCGGCACGGGGCCGGGCGATACATGGCTGCGTGACGTGGCCGGATGGACATGGCGCGTCAAACTGAGCACGACAATGTATGTCGATCTGATGGGCGAGTTGCGAAAACGCGCCCATGACGAGGCGATTGCCGTTTTCGCCCGCAATCTCAGGGATCTGCTTCTGGCCGCGCCCGCCGGGCCACGCGCCACACTTGGGCTCGATCCCGGCATTCGCACCGGCGTCAAGGCGGCCGTCGTGGATGCAACCGGCAAACTGGTCGCGACAGCCACGCTTTATCCGTTCCAGCCGAGGAAGGATCTGCGGGGGGCGCAGGCCACCATACTCGATCTGGTCCGTCAGCACGGTATTGAACTGATCGCCATAGGCAACGGCACAGCCAGCCGCGAAACCGAACGGATGGTGGCCGACGCGCTGCAACAGCTGCCACAAGGGACACCGCGCCCCACGAACGTGATCGTCTCGGAGGCCGGCGCATCGGTCTATTCCGCCTCCGAAGCGGCGGCCGGGGAATTTCCGGATCTCGACGTATCCCTGCGGGGGGCGGTCTCGATCGCGCGGCGGCTGCAGGACCCTCTGGCCGAACTGGTCAAGATCACGCCGCAATCCATTGGCGTCGGTCAGTATCAGCACGACGTGGACCAACGCAGGCTGGCGCAAAGCCTCGACGCGGTGGTCGAGGATGCCGTGAATGCCGTGGGTGTCGATCTCAACATGGCGTCGGCGCCGCTGCTGACGCGCGTGGCCGGGCTTGGGCCGTCACTGGCACAGGCCATTGTGGCGCACCGTGACGCACAGGGCATCTTTGCCTCGCGCAAGGCACTGCTCAAGGTCTCGGGGCTGGGGCCGAAAGCCTTCGAACAATGCGCCGGGTTTCTGCGCATCCGCAACAGTGCCGAGCCGCTCGATGCCACCTCGGTCCACCCCGAAGCCTATGATGTGGCGCGCCGGGTCGTGCAGGCCTGCGGGCGCGATATCCGCGCCATCATGGGCGCGCCCGAGGCGCTGCAAGGCCTGCGCGCCGAGGATTTCGTGGATGACAGGTTCGGCCTGCCCACCGTGCGCGACATCCTTGCAGAACTGGAAAAACCGGGCCGCGACCCCCGACCCGATTTCGTGACCGCCCGCCTTGCCGAAGGGGTGAACGACATCAAGGACCTGCGCGCCGGCATGTCGCTGGAGGGCACGGTCACCAATGTTGCCGCGTTCGGGGCCTTCGTCGATATCGGTGTGCACCAGGACGGGCTGGTGCATGTCAGCCAACTGGCCGACCGTTTCGTCAAGGACCCGCATGAGGTGGTCAAGGCCGGCGATGTCGTCAAGGTTCGTGTGACCGAAGTCGACGTGGCACGCAAACGGATCGGCCTGAGCATGCGCAAGGACAACACCGAGGACAAAGCGCCGTCGCGGACCAAGCAGAAAAAACCGCCGCACGCGAAGGATCAGGCACGCGCGTCAAAGGCACAGAGCGGCCAAAAGCGGGAGCCGCGCGAAGCAGCCCAAGGCGCGCTTGGCACCGCGCTACGCAACGCGATGCGCGACAAGACCTGAACGGAGGGGGTGCAGCTGAGAAATTACGACCGTCACATGAAGATGCGATCGCATGAATCTGCGCACCGCCTCTAGAGAGAGGTGGTCGCGGAATTTCGGACCAGTTGTTAAGGTGGATCTCGTGACGAAAGAGATGATCCGAGATAACAAAGAGAAAGACGCATTCGCCTGAGTTCAAGACCAAGGTCGCGCTTGAGGCGATCCGTAAGGAGATGATGCTGGCCGAGCTGTCGAAGAAATACGGCGTGCATCCGAACCAGATCAGCACGTGGAAGCGTGCGGCGATCCACAACCGAGAAGGGCAACGAGGCCGAGATCGAGAAGCTGCATTCGAAGATCGGGCAGTTGGTGGTGGAACGGGATCTTTTAGCGAATGCCTCGCATCAATTTCTCGGGACGCGAGGCAAAAAATGGTGAGCAAGGATCATGACGTGAGCCAGCGGCGGCAATGGGCGCGCCCGCATTCGTGGTGGTCGCAGGCAGATCAGGATCACCCTCTACATGCCGGCAGTCGCATCGCTGCGCTGCAATCCGCATCTCAAGAAAACCTTCGACGCTCTCCGCGATGCCGGAAAACACGCAAAGCTCGCGCTGACGCCCGTCATGCGAAAGCTGCTCATATTCGCAAACTCGCTCCTGCGCGATAACCGACAATGGAATGAAATCCGCGCTTGATCATTACGGATACTATAGACAGTGACCTCAGCCCCCAAAGATCCGGATCCCGACTCCCGTACGGAACTGCTCTAGCCCCGAAGACCCAGCTTGGTCGAAGCGACCGGCGCGGTTCAGGCCGGCGCCGATCAACTGCACCACCTCGGGAGAGCCAGTGAACTTGGAGTGACTGCCCGAGCTCGAGTCCGTGATGTCGGAGAGGTCAATGACGGTCAGGCCAAACTCCTCCAGCTCCGCGACGTCCGCGGCGCCGAGGCGCGGCACGCCGCCCGCGATCCGGCGCGAAGCGCGCAAGGCGCGATCGTCGCGCGAGACGAGAAGGTACATCCGGTCGCGGATCCGCTGGGGGATGAAGGCGATCTGCGTCCGGAAGAGGTCGATGTCGATGTCGGGCGATGCCAGCACGATGTGGTCAATCTTGGCGCGGGTGCCGAGCGTGCCGGCCTGTGCCGCGTCGACCAGACCCTCCATTGTCAGGAACGTGCCCATGGAGTGAGCGAAGATGTCGAAGCGCTCGGCCCGCGTGCGCGTCAGGATGTCGGAGATTTCCTTGAGCTTGGCCCGCGCGACGAGGGCGCTGTTGAGGTCGTAGACGTAACGCGGCGTCTTGGCCGCCGACGCCCAGGTGAAGAGCACCGGCACGCCCTGGTAACCGCTGTCCTCGACAAACTGCGCCAGGCCCAAGATCGCGTCGCTGGTGGTGTTGTTGTAGCCGTGCACGAAAAGAAGCACGGTCCGCTGGCCCGCCGGGCGCCTGGCCAGTTCGCGGTTGATCTCGGAGATGAAGGAGGCGTCGGAACGGTAGATCAAGGGGCTGACGACTGTGAACTCGGTCCGCGGATCCGGCGGAAGGCTTTTTGGCCGCTCGAGCTGACCGACGACATGCGTGGGCGGAATCGTGACATCGACCGAGGCGAGGCCGAGATCGCGTGCACGGCCCGCGGAGTAGAACGCGCCGAGCTGGTTGGAGGCCTGGCGCGTCGTGGTGATGAAGATTTTCTGGCGAGTGATCTGTGGAACTTCCTCTGGCGCGATCTCGGTATTCATGACGCCCACGAGCTCCGGTGGGCGGGTGCAGCCGCCCACGTACGCGGCCAGAATAAGCGCCAGTATCCAACGCACTACAGGGCGGTCATGCATTAGGTATTCCTCTCTTCGGGTTTATCGCATCAGACACTTCAGGATCGCCGGCATGTCCGTGGTCAGATAATTTGGGACGCTTGAGCGTTTTTCGTATTGGAGGCTCTGGCTCACCGTTAATTGAGTTTATGCGTTTTCGGTTTCGTGGCGCAAGCGCCGTGTGAGCATGGTTTTGCGTTTGATCTCCTCTCGTTGTTTCAGGATTTGTTCGCCCCTGCCGAAGTAGACATCGGCAGGCGTCAGGTTGCCCAGGCTCTCGTGGTACCGGCAGGCCCTGTGCCGAGAAGACCCGCGCAACGGATTTCGATCCGCGCCGTGCTTCGAGCTTCGTGGGCAACGGGCCAAGCCCGGTCGCATGGATCATGAAGATCGGCGCGCTCATGACGTCCGTGTGACACATGTCGAAAAATAGCAGGCTTATATTGGGGCGCTCTGTGCTACGTTCGTTCGCTGCGCTGATTCTGGGTCCGAATTTGCGGCCCATTTTCTCAATTCAGCTCAGGCAACAATGGCAACCGCCCGCATCGCCGCAAAGGAAACTGAAGATGCAATTTATCACAGCCGTTAAAATCATGGCGGTCACCGCGGCCGCTTACGCTGTACCGCTCAACGCACAAGAGAGTCCGCAGCCAAATATCCTCGTCATCTGGGGCGACGATATCGGTCAGTCCAACATTTCGGCTTACACAATGGGTCTGATGGGCTATCGGACCCCGAACATCGACCGTATCGCCGCCGAAGGCATGCTGTTCACCGACTACTATGGCGAGCAGTCCTGCACCGCCGGGCGGTCGTCCTTCATCATGGGGCAATCGGTGTTCCGTACCGGTCTGTCCAAGGTCGGTCTGCCTGGCGCTGCGGAAGGCATGCGGGTCGAGGATCCGACCATCGCCGGCCTGCTCAAGGCCGAAGGGTACGCCACCGGTCAGTTCGGCAAGAACCACCTTGGCGACCGGGACGAGATGCTGCCGACCAATCACGGCTTTGACGAATTCTTCGGCAATCTCTATCACCTCAACGCCGAGGAAGAACCTGAGAACGAGGATTATCCGGGCGATATGGTGTTGCCCAACGGGGAAACATTCCTCGAACGGTTCGGTCCGCGCGGTGTGATCCGGTCGTCGGCCACCTACGGCGAGACCGGGATCACACAGGAGATCGAGGATACCGGCCCGCTCAGCATCGAACGGCAACGGGTCGTCGACGACCAGACGTCGGATTCGGCGCTTGCGTTCATCGAGGAACAGACCGCCGCGGGTACGCCGTGGTTTGTCTGGTGGTCCGGCACGCGGATGCACTTCCGCACCCATGTCAGCGACGAGAACCGCGCGCTTGCCGATGAGATCGTCGGCAAGCATGTCGACGAATACCAGGCCGGCATGATCGAGCACGACATGGATATCGCCAAGTTCCTCGACAAGCTCGACGAGCTCGGCATCGCCGACAACACCATTGTCTTCTACTCGACCGACAACGGCCCGCACATGAACACCTGGCCCGATGCCGGCATGACGCCGTTCTGGAGCGAGAAGAATACCAACTGGGAGGGCGGCTGGCGTGTGCCGGCCATGGTCCGCTGGCCGGGGCAGATCGAGGAAGGGACCGTCTCCAACGAGATCGTGCACCACATGGACTGGCTGCCCACTTTCCTCGCCGCCGCCGGCAACGAGACCATCAAGGAGGACCTGCTGGACGGCGTCACCGTTGACGCCATGGCGGGACGCGAATACCGCGTGCATCTCGACGGCTACAACCTGCTGCCGATGCTGACCGGCGAGGCGGATGAAAGCCCGCGCCAGGAGATCTTCTACTTCTCGGACGACGGCGACCTGATGGCGCTGCGGTATCGCGACTGGAAGATCACCTTTCTCGAGCAGAAGGAATGGGCCACCCTGCGTGCCTGGATCGAGCCGATGACGACACTGCGCACGCCGCTCATCTTCAACCTGCGCCGCGACCCCTATGAGCGCGGCTACCGGACGTCCAACACCTACTACGACTGGATGATCGACCGGGCGTTCATGCTGGTGCCCGCACAGGCCTATGTGGGCCAGTTCCTTGCGACGTTCCAGGACTACCCGCCCCGGCAGGAAGCGGCGTCTTTCAGCCTCGACAAGGTAATGGAGAAGCTGTCCCAACCCGGCGGCGCGCGGTAGCCGCCCGTATCGCCGCCCCGGACAGTGCGCCGGGGCGGCGCGACGTCTATCAGGTTTATAATGGGAAGCCCCATGAAATGAGAAGCCCCATGAAACACCTCGCCGCCGCCCTCGCCTTCGGCATCATCGCATCCTCGGCGCTCGCCGACCCGCTGCCCTCCTGGAACGATGGCGACGCCAAGGCGCGGATCATCGGTTTCGTGGACAGCGTGACCGACCCCGCATCGGCCGATTACGTCACTCCCTCCGACCGGATCGCGGTGTTCGACAACGACGGCACGCTCTGGGCCGAGAAGCCGGTCTATTTCCAGTTCATCTTCGCGCTCGACCGGCTCCGCGACCTGGCGGCGGCAGATCCGTCGATCCTGACCTCCGACACGCTGAAGGCGGCGGCGGAGGGCGATCTCGACGCGGTGCTCGCCGGCGGCGAGGCGGCGCTTCTCGAGATCGTCACGGTGTCCCACTCAGGCCTTTCAGTCGATGCGTTCATCGAGGAAGTCTCGGGCTGGCTCGATACGGCGCGCCATCCGGTGACGGGGCGGGCCTATGACCGGATGACTTACCAGCCGATGCTTGAGCTTATGCGTTATCTTCGGGACGAGGACTTCGCGACCTACATCGTGTCGGGTGGCGGCATCCATTTCATGCGCGCATTCGCCGACGAGATCTACGGCATCCCGACCGGGAACGTCATCGGCAGCGCGGGGAAGACTAGCTACGCGGTGATCGACGGCGCCCCCACGATCCTGAAGGACCCCGGAATCGCCTTTGTCGATGACAAGGAGGGCAAGCCCCTCGGCATCGACACCCATATCGGCAAGCGGCCGATATTTGTCGCGGGCAATTCGGATGGCGACTTCCAGATGCTCGAATGGGCGACGACGGGCGAAGGGCCGCGCTTCGGCATGATCTTGCACCACACGGATGCAGAACGGGAATGGGCCTATGACCGCAACAGCCATGTCGGCCAATTGGCGCGTGGGCTCGACGAGGGGCCGGAGCGCGGCTGGCTGATCGTGGACATGGCTGAGGACTGGTCAAGGGTCTGGCCCGGCGAATGAGCGCGCCTCCCGCAAGCCGATGACGCAGGGTTGACATGCTACCGGACAGGCGCGGTCGGTAGGGCGGGTCGACCCTTTTGAACTTAAGGAAACCGTATGCGCTTTGTCGCTTCCATCGTGATCCTTCTTGCCATGCCGGCAACCGCACAGGACATGCCGGCCCATGTCGGCTCTGAGGTCTGCGTCGCCTGCCACACAGACGCAGCAGACGCATGGTCGGGATCGCATCACGCGTTGGCGTGGACGCTACCTTCAACCGAGACGGTGAAGGCCGATTTCGACAATACGCGCTTCGACCATGACGGGATGACCGCGCATTTTCGGATCGAAGCGGATGGCGGCTATCGGGTTTCGGTCACCGAGAAGGACGGCGTGACCACCGATTACCGTGTGCACTCCGTCGCCGGGATCGAACCCTTGCAGCAATACCTTCTGGAAACGGAACCGGGGCGTCTGCAGAGCTTCGATGTCGTCTGGGACACGGAAAAGGGGGGCTGGTTCCATCTCTACCCCGATCAGGATCTGCCACCCGATGACGGGTTGCACTGGACCGGCCCCTACAAGACCTGGAACGCCCGCTGCGCGGAATGCCACGCCACGGGTTTTGACAAGAACTACGATGCCATCAGCCGCAGCTACGCCTCGACGCAGTCCGAGATCGGCGTGGGCTGCGAGGCCTGCCACGGACCCGGATCGGCGCACCTGGAATGGTCCGAGGGGCGGACAACCCTGCTGTCGCCCGATCTGGACAGCTACGGCTTCTCGCAGTCCTTCGCGACGACCGAGGCGACGGTCCAGCAATGCGCCACCTGCCATTCGCGGCGCGAAGCCCATGACGACGCTGCGCCGGTCCCGGGAACGCCCTACCACGACGCCTACGGTCTCGCTTTGCTGCGACCGGGGCTGTACCACGCCGACGGCCAGATCCTCGACGAGGTTTACGTCACCGGCTCTTTCCTGCAGTCCAAGATGTATGCAAAGGGCGTCGGCTGCCTGAACTGTCACAACGCCCACACCGCGGAACTCGTGGCCGAGGGCAATGCCGTCTGTACCCAGTGCCATTCGCCCGCCGGCAACCCGGACTTCTTGACTCTGACGCGCGCCGAATACGACGCGCCGGCCCATCACTTCCACGAAACGGGCACCGAAGGCGCCGAATGCAAGAGCTGCCACGCGCCCGAGCAGGTCTACATGGGCAATGATTGGCGGGCGGACCATTCCTTCCGCATCCCCCGCCCAGATCTGAGCACGGAGACCGGCGCGCCCGACGCCTGTACCACCTGCCACACCGACCGCGACGCGGATTGGGCCGCCTCCGAGATCGCCGCGCGCTTTCCCGACGGCGCGAACCGCGGACCCCATTATGGGCTGACACTCGCCCGCGGGCGGCAGGACGCAGTCGCCGCTTCGGGCGATCTGGCCGACCTCGCCATGGACGACAACCGGCCCGGCATCGTCCGTGCCACCGCCCTGTGGCTGCTGGAGCAGTCGGAGGGCGCCGAAACCGCGGAGCGTGTCGCGCCGCTTTTGTCCGATGCCGACCCGCTCGTGCGGGCCGCGGCAGCGGGCCAGCAGCGCACGGCGCCGGCACAACAACGCGTGCTGCGGCTTGTCCAGCTTCTCGACGACCCGGTGCGCTCGGTCAGGATCGCGGCGGCGCGCACGCTGCTCGACGCGCCCGTGGCCCGCTTCCCGGGCCCGATCGCGGAAGACTTCGGCGCCGCGATGGACGATTGGCAGGCGGCAATGGCCACCCGGCTGGATTTCCCCGAAACCCATCTCCAGCTTGCAGGCGTCTCGCTGACCCTGCGCAACATGGCCGCCGCAGAGCGCGCCTTCGCCGAGGTCGTGCGCATGGATCCTCAACGGCAGGAAGCCTGGGTGATGCGCGTGCGCATCGCTGCCGCGACGGAGGGGCCCCAACGCGCGCTGTCGGTCGTGAACGCGGCGCTGGAGGTTTTGCCCGACGACCTCGCGCTGCTCGGGTTCAAGGCCGAACTCGAGGGATCCTCATTGCCGCCCGGTGCGCTGCTGCCGCCGCCGGCGCGATCCACGGACGCGCCGTGAGCTTTGGTGACCGGGCGTGACGCGCGTTTCCTGCGATCGCACCCGTGTTCCTGCCTGTCTCGTGAAAGGTCTCCGTAGGTGCAGCGGATATCTTGACGCGGTCGGGAATGTCTTCATTCAGCCTGGTCAGCAGGAAGGGCAGCTTTGACATGTTCGTGTCCTTTTCTGGAGCCGGCGCACGGCAGTCGCCGCCACGCCGCCCCGCCGGGGCGTGAAGCCGCGGCAGGGGAGATGGAAGAAAAGAACCCGAGTCTTGGGGGATATCCCTGTTCTGAATGGTGCCCCCGGTCAAGAGAGGCACCGGGACCATGTCAGGTAATCCGGTCCGGAAACGCCGAAAAACAGCGTGCACTGCAACCCATTGATTTCACGTGGTTTCGTTCAGATCTCGGTCGCCGATGGTCATTAATGCTGTGTCGGAATGGTCAAAAACCCCCGATAATGGTCATTTTTTGCGGTGTCCCACACCAGTTGTCGACGCGGGTGAAGTTTTGCCAAATTCAAAATTTCGGGATGCAAAAATGCTTTTAAAACAACGGTACAAAAATCGGCCCTTCAAAATCGGCGGGATTCCTTGCCAGGCGAGCGGGCATAGTCTTGCCACAATAAAACGGCCATAGTTTTGCCTGATCCGGGCCAGACGTAAAAAAAGCCGCCCGAGCGGGCGGCTTTTCACGGTGGGTTTCTGGTTTGCCGATCAGAGATCGGCGCGCCGGTAGATCGCAGCCTGCAGAACATTTCGAGACAAGACCGGTTCGATGTTCCGGTCGCGTAACCACTTGGCCATCGCCCGGGCCGAGAGGCCACGCGCCTTTGCCAAATCCGGAAGAGAGACATGACGCGCCACACTACACGACTCCCTCAGTTTTCGGCCGTGTCAGAGTTACCCTATGCCACGGTCGGATGGCGTCGAGGGGATCGGTTCTTAGGCGGTTGCGGATGTGGTCGAAGCCGGTTCGAAAGAAGGAC
>Ga0307937_1000440_pt1 | contig 25805 bp, 22 predicted proteins | sample OrgLakmetagenom3_FD_201814 | JGI IMG/M metagenome (GOLD analysis project Ga0307937, IMG submission 201814) | Saline water microbial communities from Organic Lake, Antarctica - #3 | ecosystem: Environmental > Aquatic > Non-marine Saline and Alkaline > Saline | place: Antarctica: Organic Lake...
TTCAGTTCTTAATTATTTTTTATTGCCTTCATGAGCTTGCTTCGCTAAGGTTCTTGTCTCCACTCCTGAAAGTCGATAATGTCGGTGATCTCCGCCGCAAGCTCTGAAGCTTCCGCCATTATTAGAGACTTTCAGCACGCTTTATCTTCAAAAAAACATAAAGCGCGTCCGAATCAAACTAAATTTTACTAATTATTAAACATTTTTGATTTCATATTAATGTTATAAACCAGTGCTTTTATTTTATGAATTTCTAAAGAACAATTAATTTAAGGTATAGAGTTACATGTGAGAATAGTCCATTAATCTATTTAGGGGAAAGAGGCGGATAAACATTAATTATTTTTAGATAGCTTTAAGTTGTGGTTCTTAAATAGTGTCTGGTCGGAAACAGCACAAAATTAAAATTGATTCTTTTGCGTATATTTTACTTTTTTTCTCGTCGGCTGATGCTATGGCATCTCCTAAAGAAATAAAACCAAACCGCAGCAAAGCAAGCGCATAGCCTGTCCCGAGAAATCGGGAAAAACCTTAAAAAATTATTATGATTGAATAAATATTTCTCATCCCGATATTAATCGGGAATAAAAATCGTCTTTTTCCGACCAGACACTAAATAGGAGTAGCAAAAATAAAAAAAGACCATCTGTCAATTGACAAACGGTCTTTCATTTTTTTTAAATTGAGTTATTTTAGTCTTCTAAAATAACGATTTCATCAATTGTATCACCTACTTTTATTTGGTCAATAACATCAAGACCTTCACTAACTTTACCAAAACAAGTGTGATTACCATCTAAATGAGCTGTATTGTTTCTGCTATGGCAAACGAAAAATTGTGATCCTCCAGTATTTCTACCTGCGTGAGCCATTGATAAAACTCCTCTTTCGTGGTGTTGGTTTCCACCATCTAATTCACAGTCGATAGAATAACCCGGTCCTCCAGTTCCAGTTCCTTTTGGACAACCACCTTGAATTACAAAGTCAGGAAGTACACGGTGCCATTTAATACCATTGTAATATCCATCTTTTGCTAATTTCACAAAGTTCTCCACTGTTTTTGGAGCGTCGTTATCGTAAAAGTTAACGTGCATTTCTCCACGATTTGTTTTTATAATTCCTTTCATAATTTTCAAATTTTGAGTAAAGATAAGGAATGATCTACTATATTCTAAATTATGAATGGCATTTATAGATTGATTTAACTTTTTATTGGTTATTTTAAAAATGTCTAAATCGTATAAAACCAGATACCTCATTTCGTTATAGTTAATTGTCATTTGATATTGTTGTTCTAGTCTTAAATTTATATTTTTCTTATCACTCAACTGCAATGAAATTAGAACTCTTAATTTCTTCTGACTTACTTGATGAATTTTAAAACATTATCCTTTTATCTTTGTCACTATATAAAATTAGAAGATACAGATTTAAAATGAAAAGAATTACAGTTAAACGAAGAGATACCTCCTATTTTAGTGATTTAGCAAATCAAATAAATGACAATCAAAGTGCACTTCAAAAATATATTCAAGTTCCATTTAGTTTAGAAAATTTTGAGCAACAAATAGAGCTTAAAAAGCAGGGCTTTTTAGCATCTCAAAGAGAGTTGCTTTACAATGTTGTTTCAGATCAAATGTCTCCATACTCTAATTTCGAAAAAGTAAGTCACAATGTTGAGTTGCTAAAAGAGGAGAATACTTTTACTATAACTGCTGGCCATCAATTGAATATGTTTGGTGGTCCACTTTATGTAATTTATAAGGTAATGGATACTATCCGTTTGGCGGAAGAGTTAACAAAAAAATATCCCTCTCAGAATTTCGTTCCAGTTTTTTGGATAGCAACAGAAGATCACGATTTTGAAGAAATCAACCACCTAAATTTATTTCATGATACTTTTTCATGGGAGTCAGAACAAAAAGGTCCTGTTGGAAGATTCTCTTTGGACGGGGTTGAAGGATTTAAAAACGATATTTTTAGTAAATTCGATAATAATCCTGAATTTGTTGAATTTTTAAATAAATTTTATAAAAAAGATAACTTAGCAGACGCTACAACAGAATTCATGATGAATTTATTGGGTGAATATGGACTTATCATTCTCAATGCAGATGATGCTTCATTAAAATCTTCATTTGCTCCCATCATGAAGCATGAATTAGAATCACATTTCTCTGAAAAAGAGATTAGGAAAACAACTTTAGAATTAGAAGAAGATGGTTTTCATGGACAAGCCATGGCAAGGCCAGTAAATCTTTTTTATATAAAAGATCAACTTAGAGAACGTATAATTCCAAAAGAAGATGGAGAGTTTGAGATCGGTGAAGAAATGATTAGTAAAGAAGATTTAATGGAGGTTCTAGAAAATCATCCAGAGCGTTTTTCTCCAAATGTGATCTTGCGTCCATTGTATCAAGAATTTATTTTACCTAATCTTTGTTATTTAGGTGGAGGAGGAGAGATGGCCTATTGGCTCCAGTTCAAAGGAATGTTTGACCAGACCAAAGTTCCTTTTCCTTTAATTAAAATTCGTAATTCAGTTCAATGGTTTGATAGATCAACAAATAAGAAGATTGAAAAATTGAATTTAAAATATACGTCTGTTTTTGAATCAATTCATGAGATTAAAAAACAGTATGTAATTGATAATACGGAAGAAGAACTAGAATTTTCTGAATTAGAGCATAAGGCAACTGATTTTATTAAAGAATTAGAAAATTCTATTGTTGCACTCGATAAAGGATTAGAGGGATATGCGAAAAGTGAATCTACAAAAATCCAAAAACAATTGGATGGCGTCGAACAGAAATTAATACGTCATCAAAAGAAGAAGCACGATGATGCTATGAAGCAAATTGATGGTATTTATAGTCGCTTATTTCCTAAAAATGGATTACAAGAAAGGTATGACAATATGATTCCATTTTTGGCGAAATACGGACCTAAAGAGTTTGTAGGAATGGTTTATGATTTGATTGATCCAGTGGAAGAAGATTTGATTTTGGTGGTTGAAGAGTAGTTTTCTAAATGGTTAATTGTTAAAGGTATTGGTGGTAGTATTGATTGAAAATATTTTTTGATACGTTCTCGTTTAGTTTATTATCAAAACTTAAATAGTAAATAAAATTCTATTGAATACAAGTTATTGCAATTCATCGGTCTGCTATGAAAGATTCGGCGACGAGTATTCAATACATTCATTTTAAGTAACAGTTATTTCTTGAATTTCGCTAACGGTTAAAAACGACTAGCGTTAAATTGTTGGTATTATTGAGCTTTAGAAGGGGTTGTTTGGATAATTACTCTAAATCTCCGTAACGGCTATTCTTTGAATTTCGCTAACCGTTATAAACGGCTATCATTTCTCTTGACATATCAAAAGCATTTTCTGATTCTATCAATCTATTGGAATTACCATAAGCAATTCCTAGATAACTGTAAGCATTTGCATTATTTGGTTTAAGAGAAAGAGATTTTTCAAAGTCTTGTATTGCATTTGAATATTGGTTTAAAGCATTATTAGCTAATCCTCTGTTGTATAGGTAGTTTGGATTAAGTGAATCAAGTTTTATAGCTTTGTTATAATCTTTGAATGCTTTATAATAATCTTGTAATTCAAAAAATACGCCACCACGATTTGAATAAATTTTAGCAATTTCAGGACTTAGATTTATTCCTTTGTCAAAATGAATTAACGCTTTTTCATATTTATTTTCCTCAAAAGCTTTTATTCCTTTATTTGACTCTTTTAAGGCTTCTTGAAATTCAATATTTGTTGAATCTAAAATTTCAATCTCCCAAAGTATGTCATACTTTTTAGTGTTCTTCTCTCCTCTTGAGAAAAAACAAAAAATGATAAATTTAGAAATAGTAAAATAGCGACCTTTTTCATGAAATAAAGTTTTGTCAATGGTTACGAGATGATGAACACCTTACCTAATCAGCCAACTTCAGATCTAAAATCATTTCCTCATCCCAGTCGAAGCATGTTTCCTCACAATTTTGATAAGAATCACTGGTCAATTTATCACTATCGATAACCATGATAATATCGTTTTCTTGATCATATTTTGCTGTAGCTGTATATCTTTCTCCTGTAGGCATCAAATAGTATTCAATGCTTTCTGTTGTGAAGAATGTATCGAATAATTGGCCATCGTCAAAGAATCCCTTGTATAAACTTACTTCAATGGGTCCAGATCCTGGGTTGGTTGACAATTCAAGTTTTATATAGAGTTCATTAGGTTTCGATGTATAACATATTTGATTTGGATCACAGATATCATCGTTACTTTTACCACAAGAAGTGTTTATAGCGATTAAACTTAAAGCGATTAAGGTATATTTTAAATGCTTTTTCATTTCTTTTCGTCTTTATTGATGAATAAACTTAATTTGAGATTAATGGTGTGGGGATTAGCATAAGGGTTTTGGTCAAAATACAAATAGCCCAAATTTAAACGACTAATCTTTGAAAATTGCCACGATAGTCCAGCTCCTGGAGTAATTGTAAAGGTATCGTTCCTGTTTTTCTTCAATCCTTTATACGTTCCATAAAAATAGCCAAACTTCATCATCGCATAAACACCGATTTTACTTGAATTCATGAATTGTATAAAGTAAAATCTCTTTTCAAAATCAATAGAGAATTGTAAAACCCTTTCTTGAACTTGGTAGAATAAATTGTCAGCTTCTTCAAATAAAACTTTTTTGTAATACGGTCGAAAACTTCCGTTGAAAGTGATACTAAAATCATATCCTAGTTCTTCCAATCCTAATCCAAAATCAAAAAGAAAGTCCTCATGGTTGAAGAATGTACCTGCGTTTATACCAAAATGAGGTTGAAAATAACTTCCACTAAGTGGATTTGTCAATATGGGTTGACCATCAGACTTTAAAGGAATAATTAATAAAAAGCACAGTAAAGAAAAACTCAGTAATACTTTTCGAAAGTTATTAAGAACCATATCAGTAGTGTTTATAAACATATCAAAAATATAAAAGTAAATAAAAGATTCTAAAGTAGAACAAGCAAAGAACATTCCGTTTTTTGAAACAGCTGTTTTAATTGATGTTTTATAATTCCATCTATTAAAAAAAGAGCGAATGGACTGACTTTTATGAGTAAGAAATATAACTATACCATGTTTCTTTCCTTCTTGATGTTTTCGTAGGCTTCTTGAATTCTTTGGAACTTTTCTTTGGCTCCTTTTTGATATTCCTCACCCATTTGCTCAACTTTATCTGGGTGGTAGCGAATGGCCATTTTTCTATATGCTTTCTTTACATCTGCATCTTCTGCGTCCTTAGTAGTTCCCAAAACTTTATAATCACTTTCTGTATCGCGGTGGAACATGTTTTGAACGCTAGTAAAGTCCATATTTGGAACTCCCATCATATTTGCAATACTTTGTAAAACTTGCATTTCAACCTCAGAAACGGAACCATCAGATTTTGCAATACCGAATAAGTAATGCAGTAATTGCACACGCACTTCTGGGCGAGTTCTTGTACGAACATCATTACAGATATCTTGAATTGGTAGCGCTTGTGGCTGATCTAAAAACGTTTTGAGCGTTTGCAGATGGGAGGTGGTAAATTGATTTCCAAATTGTTGTTGTAAAAATGCTTTTACATATTCCAATTCTGATTTCATGACCTTATTATCCGCTTTCATTACAGCAGCAGAAAGAGCCAATAACATCGTTGGAAAATCGTAACGTTGCGTTTGACGTTGATAAAAATCAAATACATCCTGTGATGAACGAAAGTTCTGTTTACGTTCTTGTCCTTTCGGGTCTTGTCCATCATTTAAAAAACTAGCTGCACGCGAAAAATTGTCTATAAACGTACCTATTAAAAAACCGAAAAACGCTCCGAAAAAACGAAATCCTGTGAGGTAAAATCCTAATCCTGCTCCAATCCACTTAAAATATCCTGTCATAACACTAAAAAAAGGAGCGGACTTTTAAACCCGCTCCTCTGAAATTTATACTAATTCTATACTTCTATTTACGAAGTTTGTCAGCGCTTCACCTTTTAACATGCCTTGAGAAAGCATTGCTAAATCGGTTAATTGTTTCGCTTTTTGTGAACGTTCTTCACCTTTAGCCGCTAAAATACTTGAAATTTTTGGATGATTGCTATTCACAATCATATTATAAGTCTCCGGAAATGCACCAAAGAATCCTGCACCGCCCATCGCTTGTTGTTCTTTCATTCTTCTAATAAACTCTGGTTGTGTTACCATGATTGGAGCATCAGTTTCTGACATGCTTTCAAACTGAACCTTATACATGTCTTTATTTACAGTTCCTTCAAAAATTGGTTGCAATTCTTCTTGTTCTTTTTCGCTTAATTTAGAAGGAATATTCTCTTCTTTCTGAATTAATTTATCCAAAGTATCTGCATCAACTCTTGCAAAACTTACATTCTCTAAAGAAGATTCCATTTTTTGAATCCAATGAGAAACAAGTGGGCCTTGAAGTTCAATTACTTTGTATCCTCTATCGTTTGCAGATTTTACAAAACTGAATTGTTCTTCTTTGCTATTCGTATAAAGGAAAACTGTTTTTCCGTCTTTATCCGTTTGTGCAGCTTTTACTTCTTCCTTAAATTCTTCTGGTGTGTAGAATTTTCCATCTGTAGATTCCATCAAGTGGAAAGCTTTTGCTCTGTCTGCAAATTTATCATCAGACAACATTCCATATTCAGAGAAGATACGTAAATCACCCCATTTCTCTTCAAAGTCCTTACGGTCCTTGTTGAACATTTCTTTTAATTTATCAGAAACTTTTTTTGAAATGTGCGAACTGATTTTCTTTACATTGCTATCGCTCTGTAAGTAAGAACGAGAAACGTTTAATGGAATATCTGGAGAATCAATAACACCATGTAAAAGCGTCAAAAATTCAGGTACAATTTCCTCAACATTATCTGTAATGAAAACTTGGTTAGAGTACAATTGAATTTTATTCTTTTGAACTTCCACGTTTTCCTTGATCTTAGGGAAGTATAAAATTCCTGTAAGGTTAAATGGATAATCAACATTCAAGTGAATGTGGAACAATGGATCTTCAACTGTTGAAGGATATATCTCTCTATAAAATTCTGTGTAATCTTCTTTTGTTAAATCAGCTGGCATTTTGGTCCATGCTGGAGAAGGATTATTGATTTGATCTGGAACTTCGTTAGCTACTTTCTTAACGTTTCCTTCCTCATCTTTTTCTCCTTTAGGATCTTCTATTTGTTCTGAACGCGTTCCGAAAATTATAGGAACTGGTAAGAATTTACAGTACTTATCTAAAATCCCACGAATTCTAGATTCCTCTAAAAATTCAGCAGACTCTTCATTGATATGTAATATGATATCTGTTCCTCGTGTTGCTTTTTCAGTATCATCGATTGTATATTCAGTCGTTCCGTTACTCTCCCATTTCACAGGTTTAGCATCATCAAAACGGCCTAAAGTAACGATTTCAACTTTTTCAGCAACCATGAATGCAGAATAAAATCCTAATCCAAAGTGACCAATAATTGATTCTTTACTGTCTGAATCTTTATATTTCTGAACGAATTCTTCCGCTCCAGAAAATGCGATTTGGTTAATGTATTTATCAATTTCGTCAGCAGTCATTCCAATACCATTATCACTAATAGTTAATGTTTTTGCTGCTTTATCTAAAATTATTTCAACTTTTAATTCACCAACTTCTTTATCATATTCTCCATTCTTGGATAAAACTTTTAGTTTCTGAGATGCATCTACAGCATTCGATACCAACTCACGCAAGAATATTTCGTGATCTGAATACAAAAACTTTTTTATGATCGGGAATATATTTTCCGTTTCTACATTAATATGACCTTTTTTCATTCTATTTTGTTTTTTTGTTGTCATTTCTGTTAGGTCAATCTTTATGCCATCTAGGTTTGCCTGTCAAAATGGCAAGGATGTGTTAGATTGTAACGCAGCGGTGCAACTGCAGCGCGACATACTAACTTATTCTTTTGATTGATTAATAAATTGTTTCATAAATGAACTGTGTTTCGAAGCTTAACTCCTTCGCTTGGCAGCGCTGCAGTTGCACTGCTGCGCTTTATCTTTCGAAGCCTAAACTTTTTATTTCTCAAAAAACTCAAATACTAAGCTTTTATTATTCAAAACTTTACCTATCTTCATGTAACTTAACTCCTTCGCTTGGCAGCGCTGCAGTTGCACTGCTGCGCTTTATCTTTCGAAGCCTAAACTTTTTATTTCTCACAAAACTCAAATACTAAGCTTTTATTATTCAAAACTTTACCTATCTTCATGTAACTTAACTCCTTCGCTTGGCAGCGCTGCAGTTGCACTGCTGCGCTTTATCTTTCGAAGCCTAAACTTTTTATTTCTCACAAAACTCAAATACTAAGCTTTTATTATTCAAAACTTTACCTATCTTCATGTAACTTAACTCCTTCGCTTGGCAGCGCTGCAGTTGCACTGCTGCGCTTTATCTTTCGAAGCTTAAACTTTTTATTTCTCACAAAACTCAAATACTAAGCTTTTATTATTCAAAACTTTACCTATCTTCATGTAACTTAACTCCTTCGCTTGGCAGCGCTGCAGTTGCACTGCTGCGCTTTATCTTTCGAAGCCTAAACTTTTTATTTCTCAAAAAACTCAAATACTAAGCTTTTATTATTCAAAACTTTACCTATCTTCATGTAACTTAACTCCTTCGCTTGGCAGCGCTGCAGTTGCACTGCTGCGCTTTATCTTTCGAAGCCTAAACTTTTTATTTCTCACAAAACTCAAATACTAAGCTTTTATTATTCAAAACTTTACCTATCTTCATGTAACTTAACTCCTTCGCTTGGCAGCGCTGCAGTTGCACTGCTGCGCTTTATCTTTCGAAGCCTAAACTTTTTATTTCTCAAAAAACTTAAATACTAAGCTTTTATTATTCAAAACTTTACCTATCTTTATATAACCATCTTATATCAAATCAAACAGCGCTGCAGTTGCACTGCTGCGCTTTATCTTTCGAAGCCTAAACTTTTTATTTCTCACAAAACTCAAATACTAAGCTTTTATTATTCAAAACTTTACCTATCTTCATATAACCATCTTATATCAAATCAAATCTAATGAAACAAGGAATTAAAAAAACAATTAAAAAGAACGCTTCATATTATCTAACACTTACAGTTGTTAATTGGGTAGATGTTTTTACTCGAAAAAATCACAAAAAGGCGGTTGTTGATTCTTTAAGATATTGTATTCGGCACAAAGGGCTAAATGTTTTTTCATGGTGCTTAATGTCAAACCACTTGCACATGGTTGTGAATTGTGATGAACCATTTCAGATAAATGATGTAATTCGAGACTTCAAAAGACATATTGTAAAGCAAGTTCTATTTCAAATAATGAATGAACCAGAAAGTAGAAGGGAATGGTTGCTCAATGAGTTTAGAAATGAAGGAATGAAAAGTGGACGAAACGAGGATTTTAAATTTTGGAAAGTGGGAAGTCACGCTGTTGAACTTTTTAGTGAGGATTTTATTTGGCAAAAAATCAATTACATTCATAATAATCCAGTTGCAGCAATGCTTGTAAGAAACCCAGCAGATTGGATTCATTCGTCTGCATCGAATTATTGGAATGGAGATGGGATTTTGAAAGAGGTTCATTGTTTGAAACCGCCTTTGCGAACTGTCAAGTAAAAATATAGCATAGCAGTGCAACTGCAGCGCGACATTTATACATGACTTTTGCCATTTAGAAAGTAATATTGTTATTCCTTTGAAGGGCTGAAGCATAAAGTAAAACTCTTAAATCACAAACTCCGAATTGCGCTAATTCTCAATGTTGGCAACGCTGCAGTTGCACTGCTGCGCCTAATTATCAAAGTCTAAATTGGTTTTTAGAACATAATTATCAATTTAGACATTTGCTGTAAGCGCGATTTTAAGTTCAGAACTTAATAGACCTTCTTTTTTTCCAATTTGAAATAACTTGACTATTAAGAATAATCTTTGCCTTACTCATTTGTTGAGTAACTTTAATTCCTGTTATTAATTTTTCCTTACACATAAATCAGATATAAGTACTTTCTTCATAAAGACATAATTTCTATTTCAGCAAAATCTCAAACACGAAGCACAAACTCCACCCCGACGGAGACCGGTAGCTTTATGAAGTTGTTTTGTTGCAAACAAGCTAATTTGAGTAGCGACCTTGTGAAGTTCACTCAAATAGCATTGTTTGCCAAAAAGAACAAATAAACTAAAGGGCGCAGGCGGAAAAGGTGGCAAAAAAAAGAAAGTGAAAAACTCAAATCACAATCTCAATAAAATCCCAATTTCCTCACTCCAATGAAAGGAAACACAAAAGATATGATTATTTTTGCATTCAATTGAAATTACATAAATATGTCGAAAAAACGTCCGCTTATTTTAATTGCAAATGATGATGGAATTCAAGCCAAAGGGTTGAAAAGCTTAATTGAAGCTGTTGCCCCTTTTGGAGATATAGTAATTGTTGCTCCAGATAAACCGCAATCGGGAATGGGACATGCCATTACTGTCAATGACGTTTTGAGACTGGATCGTTCACCTTTATATGCGCAATATGAAGCTTACACTTGTACGGGAACTCCTGTGGACTGTGTGAAATTAGGAATCGCTGAAGTAATTAAAGGGAAGCCTGATTTATTGGTTTCTGGAATTAATCATGGAGAGAATAGTGCTTCGAATGTATTGTATTCTGGTACTATGTCGGCAGCGGTTGAAGGTGCTATGGAGGATATTCCTTCGATTGGATTTTCTCTATTAGATTTTGATTCAGATGCTGATTTTACTGCTTCTCAGTGGGCAGTAAAAGAAGTTGTAACCCGCGCTTTGAAAGGTGATTTCCCGAAAAGTATTTGTTTGAATGTGAATATTCCGCAATTGAAAACGGAGGAAATAAAAGGAATTAGAGTTTGTCGACAAGCGAAGGCGTATTGGAAAGACAGCTTTGATAAACGTTTTGATCAATTCGGCAAACCTTATTATTGGTTGAAAGGTGAATTTAATCGTGACGATTGGAGGGAAGATACCGATATTTGGGCTTTAGATAATGGTTATGTGAGTATTGTGCCAACACAATTTGATATGACAGCATATCACACCATCAGTGAAATCGCTGAATGGGAATTTTAAATAGTGTCTGGTCAGAAACTGACGATTTTTATAAATTGAAGAAATTTTGATAATTATTTATTTAATCATAGTAATTTTTAAGATTTTTCCCGATTTCTCGGGACGGGCTATGAGCTTGCTTTGCTGACGTTTGCTTTTATTTATTTAGGAGATGTGCCAGATTGAGCATTGTCGAAATGCCGCATCAGCCGACAAGAAAAAAGGCGAAATAAGCTCAAAAGAATCAATTTTAATTTTGCTGTGTTTCCGACCAGCCACTAAATATATTTAGAAATAATGGGAGTTATAGAAAATTTGGGTAAAAAGTTAGACAGCCGAATGATGGGAATCATTTTTGGAATTGTATTGCCGATTATTGGTTTTATTGTTTTTTGGCAATGGAAGCATGGAGAAAAAACATTTAGTGGACTCTATCATTTTATGACTTCAAGTTCAAATAATCGAAATGATCTTTTGATCTTTTCCGTTATTCCTAATTTACTCTTATTCTATTTTACGAACTTTCAATGGCGTTGGGATCGTTTTACCACCGGTTTGGTAGGCGTTACAATAGTCTTAACAGTTGTTGTTGCATTATTGATTCTGCTGTGAAAAAACTATACATCATAACAGGTGAAGCTTCTGGAGATTTGCATGCTTCAAATCTGATGAAGAGTATTCTTCATCAGGATAAAGATGTTGATTTTCGCTATTGGGGAGGAGATAACATGGCTGCAGTTGCTGGAAAACCTGTTAAACATATCTCTGAACTCGCTTTTATGGGATTCATAGAAGTGGTCGCCAACCTTAGAACGATTTTAACGAACATCAAATTTTGTAAGAAAGATATTCTGAAATATAAACCTGACGCTTTAGTTTTAGTCGACTATCCTGGATTTAATCTACGGATTGCAAAATGGGCAAAAGCCCAAGGAATCCCTGTAATTTATTATGTCTCACCACAAATCTGGGCCTGGAAACAAAACCGTGTGCACACAATTAAAAAAGTGGTGGATAAAATGTTAGTGATTCTTCCATTCGAAAAAGATTTCTATGCGAAATTTGGAATGGACGTAACTTTCGTTGGACATCCTTTATTGGATGCTATTGAACAATTTAGAGCCAAAACAGACAAAGTTGATTTATATGCGAAACACAATTTGGATAAACGTCCTGTGATTGCGCTTTTACCTGGGAGTAGAAAACAAGAAATCAATACAAAGTTACCGATTATGCTCGATAGTTTATCAGAATTTGATGATTATCAGTTCTTAATTGCAGGAGCCCCAGCGTTAAAGAGTTCGTTTTATGAGCCGTTTCTTAAACACTCGAAAAATGTACATTTAATTCATGGAGAAACTTACGATTTATTGTCAATAGCAACCGCTGCTTTGGTGACTTCTGGAACAGCAACTCTTGAAACAGCCTTGTTTGGCGTTCCAGAAGTCGTTTGTTATAAAGGATCTTCTATTTCTTATCATATCGCCAAGCGTCTAATAAAGGTCGATTACATCAGTTTAGTTAATCTAATTCTTCAAAAAGAAGCTGTAAAAGAACTAATTCAGGATGAATGTAATGCGAAGTCGATAGAGAAGGAGTTGAAGCTTATTTTACCTGGTCAACCTAAAAATGCACATATGAAAAAGGATTATGCTGATTTGTTGAAGATTTTGGGTGAGGGTGGTGCTAGTAATGAAGCGGCAAAGGTTGTTCTAGAATCAATTCCAAATTAGCATTTGGTAAATTATGTTCTCGAAAAGAAAATTTAAAAATCCGCGATTATTCGCTTTGCTTGTATCAATGTAATCCGCGTTCCATCATCAGAACAATACACTCAAACATTCGCTTTAATGGGGTGATTATAAGACTGATTTACAACCGATTATTTTTTGCTGGTATATTGAATAGTAATTCTAAGGGGTAACACTTAGATAATTAACAATTAATAAATGACAATTATTCTTAGCCCTTAATTTTTACAACCAAAACTATTTTAATTTCGCGATATGAAGCAAAGTGCTTTCCTTCTATTTCTAATTTTAATGTCATTTTCAGTACTTGGAAATGATATTCAAATTGGTGTTTACCGAGGCCATAACATTCAACGAATTGACTTTTCTTACAATGAAGGCAGCTATTTAATTTATGGCGATTCAAGTGCTTTTGGAGCGCTTTTGCCGAATGAGTTTGTTTCTCTGAATAAAGTTGGAAGTAAGATTGAATTGAAAAAAGGTGTTAGGGTGTTAGGGACTTTTAAACAAGTGACTTTAAAACCAACTTCCAAGGAAAATGTCTTGCGCTTGCGTCCAAGAGCTCCAGTGCTCCATGAGAGAAAATACAATGATGGATTTATAATTTTTTCGGGTGCCAAAGGCTTAACAATTGTTAATGATGTTTCCTATAAACATTACTTAGGAGGAGTTGTAGAATCTGAAGGTGGAGGAGGAAAGCACATAGAATATTATAAAGCGCAAGCGGTTATTTCGAGAACGTATGCTTTGAAATATCTTAAAAGACACCAAAAAGAAGGTTTTAATTTGTGTGATCAAGTACATTGCCAAGCTTATCATAACAAGTTAATTTATACAAACGACATCAGAAAAGCAGTGAATGCTGTTGACGGAATTCATATTATTGATACTGTTTCAAATGAATTAGTGGAAGGCTTCTTTCATGCAAATTGTGGAGGACAAACCAGCAGTTCGGACTATGTTTGGAAAGAAGAAATTCCCTATTTAGAGTCATTTAAAGATACATTTTGCATTTACACACGACAAGCAACTTGGGAGAAACGGATTCCAAAGATTGAATGGCGTAAATTCTTGGTTAATAATTACTTCTATCCAATAGAGGACAGTTTGTATAGATCTATCATTTACACTTTCGATCAAAAAGATAGAAAAGCGTTTTACTTGAGTCCGCATTTAGGAATTCCTTTACGTGATTTACGTTATCAGTTTAAATTGCGTTCCACTTATTTTTCGTGCTACCCAGAAGATCAAGATGTAGTTGTAAAAGGAAGAGGATTTGGACATGGTGTGGGTTTGTGTCAGGAGGGAGCTATGGGAATGGCCAATCAAGGATTAAACTACCAACAGATATTATCGTTTTATTTTGAAGGAATACAATTTAAGCATTATTTTGAACGCTTGTTTTTTGAGCAAGAACCTTACAAAGTTGGGGACCTTTAATCAATTGAAAATTGATAATTATGAAATGTTGGATTTTAACTTTTCAGTTTAAAGCATTAATGCTGAATTCGTATCTCACTGAATAAGTAAGGTTGAAACTCTTTTGATTTTCCAATTACTTTAATTTACAATCAGTAAAAATTATTTTTAACGATTATTAAGCTCTAAAAAGTTAAAAAAAGTTAAAAATGTTAATTTTTTATTAATAAAAGTTTATTTATTCATAGCTGCAAGTTTAGGATTAATTAATGTTCATACGCTCCTGAAATAATGTATGACAATATTAAATTCTATTATTATGAAAAATTTAATTTTTGGAGCAATAATATTTGCTTTTATGGGTGTCATGTTCGTAGGATGTGAAAAGGAAGAGGTCAAACCTTTATCAAATAATGATTTAAAGAATCAAAATGATAAAGATTTGAATAAATACAGTCCTGATGATATCCAATCAATATTAAACGCTGCAGGTTTGGGTGATTTTGTTAGTAACAATAATGAAAAAACTCAAGAAGTAATAGTTGTTGAAGGAAAATGGGATGGTGATATGGATAGTCAAGATATTGGATGTTTGGACGGTTCCATTTGCTACATTGAAATAGTCGCATTAGCAGATCCAAGAATTGTAATTCCAGACGGCGATACTCCTATTGTTATCGATGGAAGAATACTGCCAGGTGAATGGGAAACTATTGATGATTTTGGAGTTAAAACAATTCATTATCCTTATGAAAAGAACTAAACTATATATTTTATTATCATTATTCCTTATCTCCTGTTCAGGGGATAAGGAATTTTCTAAATTGGATTTATTATCATCACAAACCATTAATGAAAATAGTGATGTTTTTATTAATTCTTTGGTTCAAGCTGATTTTCTAACAGACGAAGAATTGATAATTTTATCTTCCAAATCTGAAATAATTTGTTTAGATACAAAAACTGGAAATCTTTCTCCATTTATTAATATTAATTCGGAAATGGTATGGCAAATTAAATCATTCATACAAGAACAATTACCAGAACTTACTTTTTTAAATGACTCCTTATCAAGAAGGAATTACACAATAATGATTGGTGGCTTTCAAATTATTGATAGTAATATTTTTATAAATCTCACCTTACAATTTCCTATTCAAGGTGAATTTGAGGGATTATCGGCTACAATAGTTAAATTTTTTTACGTTATTCAAAAATATGAAAAATCATCTAAATTATTAAAGAATCAATATGTTTTCAAAGAAAACACTAAAACAATATATTCAAAGGGGGATGAGCATTTAGAGGACAATTTTTTCTCTCCACGAACTGGAATGCATATAAGTGGTTCAAAAATATTTTCTAAAACGAACGCTTCACCAATAAAAGACAGTTCACACTTTATGGTGAAATTTGATTTTGATAATATTATTTACAATAAAAAAATTATTCCTCTTTATCATAATAGAAACAAGCAAAGACGCAAAGACTATAGTTTTAATAAAGCTAGTTTTTATCAAAGGAGTAATCAACTTTACTGCTCCGATGGCAAAGATTTGTTTGAATTATTGCCTAACGTAAAACTAACTAGAGAAATAATTAATGATAAATTCTTTCATGTCAAAAAATTTAAGGTTTATGACAACAATGAAGTTTTATACATTAAAAAATGTGATACCTCAAGATTTTATTCTTCGCTAAATGTATTGAGCGATAATAAACGTTATGAACTGATACCAAATTCAGGTAATAAACGTCTATTTATAATTTCTAAAGGGTGTAATGCATTAACAACTTATAATGATAAATATTACTATGAAACTTATGAAAATTATCAGTTTATTTTTAATTGTGACTCTATATACTTCTTGTAACCACGTAGATAAAAGAGGAACTGAAAATATATCAGCAATTTTAAAACGATACTTCGATGAAATACCAAATAATTATGATTTTATAATCCTAAAGAATAAAGATTGTTTAAGCTGTGAAAAAAGTACGGAAAATTATATAAGTGATTTGAATCGAGATGTTTTTATAATTGCTCAAGAAGTTAGAAAGGTTGAAGAAAAAAGATTCTATGAAAATAAGCCATTTTTGATGAATGAAAATGTTCATCATATTTTCAATGACAGTTTATCAGAAATATTTTGTGACAAAATAGAACTAGATTTAAAAACAACAATATTAATTAAAGTAGAAGACATTTCTATTGTTTCATCTGGCTATTTAAGAGAAAGGAACTCTATTGAAGATATAATGAAGTTCTTTAAAGAGAATGAATAACCCTTAACTTTCTATCAAGTAACAATTGACTATCCGATTCTTATTGCATAAAAAACACCATCCTTAAAATCAATTAAATTTACATCCATCATCCAATTCAGAATACCAACCAAGTAATATCGGTCAACTCCTTTAATTTCAATTAGAAATTGATCCAAGGAAAAGTCTTTTTGATCTAATAAATCATCGATAATTCCTTGAAGTTCATCAGCGCTGTAATTCGATTTGTTTACAGCCAGACAAACATCACATTTTCCGCAAGACTTTCCTTTTTGTCCAAAGTAATCTAGCAATAAAATAGAACGGCAAATTGGTTGCTGCACAAAATTTAACATGCTTTCCAATTTCTTGTGGGCAACATCTTTTCTCGTTTGGTAAACCTTTTTATCTATTTGCATGTAATCATCAGGCAAGCGCTCATGTAATAAAGTTACCTGTGGGAGTTCTGATTGCCACGAAATATCAGCTAAACCTTGTTTTTCGATGTACTGTAATTCTTTATGAATTTGTGCTTTCGATTTTTTTAATTTTTTGGCAACTCTTGTTTCATTGACTTCATAATAGTTATCGAAAACACCTGGATTACTTCGGGATAAATAAGAAATCAACGGGTCATATTGCTCATTTCTTAATTGGAAATTATAGAGCGTTTTATTACTCACAATAAACTTGATTTTTGTCGGATGAAAAACACCTTCGTTAAATAGAATAGAGCCGTTCAGTTCCAAAATCTTCAAAGCATTATAGGTTGGTAATGGGTTAAAGTCATATTTTTTAACTAAATCCTTGATTGCTAATTCGTAACTTTCATTTGCACCCGAACCAATTGCAATACCGAAGTGATTGCATAAAGCGCGATATACGGTTTTAATAAAGTCAATAGGTGGGAATTGCTGATCAACACGCTGTCGCATTCTCACTAAGTCTACCTGAGAATAAAAAGCCATATTTCTAGCTGCTTTTCCGTCTCTTCCGGAGCGTCCTGCTTCTTGAAAGTATGCTTCTAAGTTATTTGGAATTTCATAATGCAAAACAAAGCGTACATCAGGTTTGTCAATTCCCATACCGAAGGCATTTGTAGCCACAATAATTCGTATTTCATTGTTCAACCAAGCATCTAGCTTCTTATTTCTTTCTTCTCCGGCCAATCCTCCATGGTAAACTCCAGCTGAAAAGTTGTGAGCAATCAAAAGTCTTGCGATTTCTTTTGTTTCTCTTCGCGTTTGACAATAAATAATTCCTGTAGAGCCAATAAAACGCTGACAAGCTTTAAGAATAGCATTTCTTTTATTTTCAACTGCGTAGACTTCATAAGAAATATTATCCCTGGCAAAATTTCCTTCAAAATAATTTGGATTCCGCATTTGAAGTTGCGTGATTATATCTCCACGAACTTCATCTGTTGCAGTAGCGGTAACTGCAATTATTGGAACGTCTGTATGAATTTCACGTAACTTATAGATTTCTATATAGGGCGGACGAAAATCATGTCCCCATTGAGAAACACAATGTGCTTCATCTATTGCGATGAGCGAAATCTTCATCTGTTTGAAGCGGGCTATAAAAATATCCGTTTTTAGACGTTCTGGAGAAACATAAAGAAAGTCTAGACCACCAAATTTTGCATTGTCGAGGATGATATCAATTTCTCTTCTCGACATTCCAGAGGTAATTGCAGCGGCTTTGAGTCCTCTTGATTTAAGATTCTTTACTTGATCCTGCATTAAGGCAATCAAAGGAGAAACAACCAAGCAAATTCCTTCGCGTGCTAGACCAGGAACTTGAAAGCAAATAGACTTTCCTCCTCCAGTTGGCAGTAATGCAAAGGTGTCATGTCCGTTGATTGAACTTTGAACAATGTCTTCTTGTTGCTTACGAAAACTATCAAAGCCCCAGTATTTTTTTAATATTTCGACAGCTGTCAATGGATTAGTTCTTTAGATAACAAAAGTAATTAAAATTATACCAAATTTGATGGGCGGTTGGCTAGTCTGTTGAAAAATCAGTATATTTGTAACAATATTAAATAATATGGAAACTTCAAATTACACAATCAAAACCACACGAACCAAACATAGCAAAATCAACGAAGTAGATTGGGATAACATTCCTTTCGGAAGAGTTTTTTCTGATCACATGTTAGTTATGGACTACATTGATGGAGAATGGAAAGAACCTGAAATTCTTCCTTTTGGTGAAATAGCCGTTCATCCAGCAACATCAGCTATTCATTATGGACAGTCGATTTTTGAAGGAATGAAAGGGTATAGATTAATAGATGGAGATCCTGTTATTTTTAGACCCGAAATGAACGCAAGGCGTTTTAGAAAATCAGCTAAACGCCTATGCATGCCATATATTCCAGAAGATTTATTCTTATATTGTTTAGATGAGTTGTTGAAGTTTGACAACGAATGGATTCCTGAAAAAAGAGCTAATTCTCTATATATTCGTCCATTTATGTTTGCGACAGATAGCTTTTTAGGTATTAAACCTTCAAAAAATTATCGTTTTATGGTTTTCACTTGTCCAGTAGGATCTTATTATACAGAGCCTATTAATGTGAAAATTGAAGAAGAGTTTTCTCGTGCAGCTGAAGGTGGAGTGGGAGCAGCAAAAGCAGCTGGGAATTATGCCGCATCATTGTATCCTGCTAAATTATCCCAAGATCAAGGTTATCACCAATTGATTTGGACAGATGCAAAAACGCATGAGTATATAGAAGAAGCGGGTACAATGAATATTCTATTTGTTATTGATGGGAAGATTATAACTCCATCTGAAGAAACAGATACAATTTTAGAAGGAATTACTAAACGCAGTGTTGTAGAGTTAGTGAAAGATTGGGGGATTCCAGTTGAAGAACGTAAAATCACTGTTAAAGAAGTCGTTGAAGCATTAGAAGAAGGCCGAATGACTGAAGCTTTTGGTGCAGGAACCGCAGCTACAATTGCTCCGATTAAAATGATTGGTTTTAGAGGAAAAGAATACAATCTTCCTGGAGAAGAAAAACGTACTTTATCGAAAAGAATATTGGAAGAATTAGATAATATTAAATCTGGTAAAATCGAAGATAGATTTGGCTGGATTAAGAGAGTTTAAAAAACTGTCAATAGAAAATATTAAAAAACGACTCAATTTATTTTGGGTCGTTTTTTTATGAAATAAACTTTCTTTACTAATCTTTGAAAGAATACTTTAAATACTGAGTTACGCAAACTCCTGATTATCTCAATGCATAGTGTTTTTAATGTCTTATTATGAAAATATATATAGAAGTAGAGTTCTCTTCCATATACTAACTATTTCATCTTTTAATTGGTATAACCCATCCAACTCACCATTTGCCAAATCAAAAACTTTCTTTACTTTTATTTATGGAATAATACCAGAATTGCATCTCAATTTTAAACAACTATGAGAATTCTTAGCCATATATTTATGTTTTTAACTTTTAGCACGACAGCCCAAGAGTTAAATCTGCAATTTAGTTTTGAGGATGCAATGACAAATTCCTCAATAGACTCTGTGCAAATTGATATACTTACAATATCTAATCAAATTTTGGTAAAGCAATGGTCGCTGAACAATGAAATAATTGAAACTGTTATTCCATCAAACCAGATGATTAAAATAAAAGCACAGAAAGTAGGGTTTTTCGCTTTGGATACCATTGTTAATTTGGGTTTGTATGAAAAGGAGATGAGAAAGAATATTCCAATTCCATTAAAATTGATGTTGCAATATGACGGTCAGATTTCTAGAGAATATAATATCTCTTCAACTTATAAACCTATTGTGGCTTTTTCTTCTGAGCAAATTAGCGTGAGTGATTTTGTTGTAGTAGACGCAAATACAATGGTGCTTTTAGCTTATCCTAAGAATCTCAATGCAGAAAGTGAATTGATATGGTACGTGAATGAGAGCATTATTTCTAGAAGAAACGTACCTGAAAAAGCGGTGCGTTTAGATACTGATTATAGAAATAGAATTTATTTACGTTGTGAATACACTGATTATAATTTGAAAAACGACGAGGTAATGCACCTGGCAAGCGTACCTCGTGAACAGCTAGATAATTATGTTCAGTCTATTATGGACACGTTAGGAAATGAGCAATTGTTTTTTACAACGTATAAATCTCATTATCCTGCTTTTGATTTCTTTAAGGTTAAATTGGAAGATACCAGTCACGCTTTATTGCACCATGTTGAAGATACTGAAATGATGGAGTTTTATAGAGCAGAGTATAAATGGGCAGATGTGAGAACAAAACTATGGGCATGGGATATGGAAGAGGAAACAGGCGTTGATCGCGAGATTTGGGTCGGAGCAAATGTTTTCACCAACTCTATTTACTATGAAGCGCCCTACAGTGAATTATTCCGTATCGAAGAAGAGATTTTTGTTTTTGATTTTTACAGAGACTTTCTTTATCGCTACGACGCTAATTCTGGTGATATTTTAGACAGTTCTGCAATTGACTTCCATAAAGATGCAAGAAAAACAGGGTGGGAGAGAAGAATGGTTCAAGATCCAATTACTAAAAAAATATATACAATGTATGACGATGCTGGCTATACTGATATGTATGAGATCAATTTAAGTGACGGAAAAAGAAAAGATAAATTCACTTTGTTTTATCGCTATGTTGAGAATACGCAAGTTTATAATAATGAAGTTTTCTATATTTATAGACCTTTTGAAAGTTTACAAAAGAAATACCTTTACAAAGAAAGTTATCAATTGATAATTAATAATTGAATCTTCTGACATCATAGATCTTAGCGTTAGAAGTATGATAATATCCAATATAGAAAATTGAAAAAAAGATTCCTCGTCGCTTTACTTTGTCGGAATGACAGTAGTCTTTATATTGGTTTTTAGCGAAAGTAAACCCAACCATAAACTGTCATTTCGATTGTTTTTTTTAAATCCAAAGGTTTGAAAAAAATAGAGGAATCCCTTTTTTCTTGGGTTTCAGATAGGAATAATGGTTTGCTGCTCTTTGTTCGTTGCAATGAAACTAACAAACTATGTCAAACGAATTATCAATTACCCTTCACCTAATCAAAAAGCTCAATAACAACTTCTCCATTTGGTTTTGCATAAGCCCTAAACATTCCTTTTGTATTAAAAGGCATTGCAATATTTCCATTTTTGTCCAAAGCGATTACTCCTCCAAGTCCTTCATTTGAGGTCAGATTATCGATTGTTGCTTTTGCCGATTTTTCTAATGATACGTTTTTATATTTCATTCTGGCAGCAATATCATAAGCAATCACGTTTCTAATAAAAAACTCACCATGTCCTGTCGCTGAAACAGCACAAGAAGCATTATCGGCATAAGTTCCCGCTCCAATAATCGGAGAATCACCAATTCGTCCATATTTTTTGTTGGCCATTCCACCTGTTGAAGTTCCAGCCGCTAAATTTCCATATTTATCAAGCGCCACAGCTCCAACAGTTCCCATTTTATTTCCTTTAATTGCAGAATTATAAAAAGCATGTTGAACTGGATTTTCCTTCAAAATTCTATTTATATCATCAAGTTTACTTTGTGTGATAAAATAGGAAGGATTGACCAATTCTAAATTATTGATTTTAGCAAAACGAGCTGCTCCTTCGCCTGAAAGCATAACATGGTCTGACTTATTCATAATTGTATAAGCCAATTCTATCGGACTTTTTACTGTACTTATTCCTGAAACTGCTCCAGCTTGTCCTGTTGCTCCATCCATAAAAGAAGCGTCTAAAGAAACTTTTTTTTCATGCGTAAGAACAGCACCTACACCAGCATTAAAAAGAGAATCTTCTTCTAATATTTGAATCGCCCTAACAACCGCCTCACCGCTTGTTCCACCACTTTCTAGAATATTATAGCCTGTATTTAAAGCTGTTTTCAAAGCATTTGTGTAGTTTTCGATTTGTTTTTGTGAAAAGTTCTTGCGCATCATCCAACCAGCGCCACCATGAATAACAAGAACAGGTCTACTTATTTCCGCTGATTCTTCTTTAATAGAATCGTCAGCAATTGACTCTTTTTCAAATCTATTCTCTTGGATGTTTTCACTTGTATTTTGAGAAACTTCCTCGTTAACACAAGAAAATAGTAACAAAGTCGGTAAGCAGAGTTTGAATAGGCTAAGTCTTATTGATTTCATATTATTTTGATTTTGATAAATATAGCTATAATTATCAATTTTCAATTGTGAATTATCCCTCACATTCCTTTGCAATCTTCAACAAAGTCTGAACATCAATATCGTGATCTCCTTCAAAAGTCTTAATTTTAGTTTCAAACTCCTGTTTTTTAAAAAACAATTCCAATTCTTCCATTTTTCCTTGATAGAACTGATCAGATTCACCAATGGCAAAGTAGTTATTGGATTTTAGCATTCCTGATTTTCCTTCTTCAATTGAGATATCATCAGGGAAAACGCTGGCCCATAAAATAAAGTGGTTTGCATTGAAATTTCCATTGTGGTGCCATCTAGATGCAGTTGCTCCTCCCTGAGAAAATCCCAATAGGAATCGTTGTTTATAGTTTTTGTTTTTCAATAGTTGTGTTGTCAACTGATTCAGATAGTTCTGGTTATCTTCGATATCGTCTAAACGTGCTTCTTTGGTCATCCAAGATGCACCAACACGTCCACTTGCGCCCTTTCTGTAAAAACGATGAATTCCTTCTGGAGCAACTACAAAGTTTTTTTCAGGATCTAGTTGCTGAAATTTACGAATGAAGAATTGAGGCAATTGCGAATAGCCGTGAAGAACAATCCAAATATTATCTGCCTTTTCAGCATTTCCATGTGTAAAGTAACGGGCTGTTTTAGATATGTTAATTTTCTCCTCCAAACTATCGAATAATTAATGATAAACGCAGTACATTTTCAACATTACAAAAGCAATCTACTTGATTTTTAGATTCAGTAATTTTTCATCTCCAATATATCCTACCAAATGATCTCCGATAGCAACTGGACCAACACCTTCAGGAGTTCCTGTAAAGATTAAATCACCAATTTTTAAAGTCATAAACTTCGATAAGTATTCAATGATTTCATCGACACTAAAAATCATGTCTTTACTATTTCCCTTTTGAACGCGTTTACCATTCTTTTCTAAACGAAAATCAATGTCTTGTATTTTTTTTCCTTCTAAGGGAATCCAACGCTCTCCAAGTGGCGCGCTGTGTTCAAAACTTTTTGCTATTTCCCATGGATGTCCTTTTTCTTTACAAATTTGTTGTAAATCTCTCGCTGTAAAATCAATTCCTATTCCCACATGATCATAATATTCATGAGCATATTTTTTAGAAATGTTCTTCCCCAGTTTATTGATTTTAACAACCAACTCACATTCAAAGTGTAAATCTTTGGTGAAATTTGGATAATAAAATGGATTCTTTTTTGGCAAAATAGAGGTCTCCGGCTTCATAAAGAACATAGGAACTTCAGCTAGGGGAGAGTTCATCTCCTTTGCGTGGTTGGCATAATTTCTACCAATACAAATAATTTTCATGTAGGTCTATTTTCCAAATTTGCTTTTCAACGCGTCGATTTTATTCTCCATGCGTTTTTCCTCTTGCTCTTTCTTGACTTTTTTATTCTCTTGGCGCTTGGCTTTTATCTTGTCTAATTCCTTTTTAAGCACCGCTTTTGTGTAGCGTGGGAAATTACTATTCATCATCCAACCATAGTATCCAGCTTCATTTTTATCGACTTCTTCAAGGGTTTTACCTTTGTGCTTTCCGAAGTTGTAAATAGGTTGTCCTTCATCATTCTCAGCTAATCTCCCAGCGAAATCGATGATCTTAAATTTATTGTGTGTTGAAAATTTAGCTAGGAATTCCATGTCATTTTCAAGTTCTTCATATCTTTGGACTTGTGCTTTTAACACTTCGAATGTTGCAATAACATCTGCCTCTGCGCTGTGTGCGTTTTCTAAATCTTTATCACAGTAGAATCTGTATGCCGCAACAAGCGTACGTTGTTCCATTTTATGAAAGATATTTTGAGCATCGATGAACTTACGCGCTCGCATATCAAATTCATGATTCACTCTTAAGAACTCTTCTGCCAACATTGGAATATCAAACTTATTTGAATTAAATCCAACTAAATCCGCGGTTCCGATAAATTTCGAAATTTCATCAGCAGCTTCTTTGAAGGTTGATTTATCTTTAATGTCCTCTTGCGTAATACCATGAATTTCAGAGCTTTCTTTGGAAATATCAATCTCTGGATTAATACGCAATGTTAAACTTGATTCTTCTCCTTTAGGATCAATTTTCAACATTGAAATTTCTACAATTCTATCTTGTGAAACATCTAATCCTGTTGATTCGATATCAAAGACACAAAGGTCATTCTTTAAATTTAAACTCATAGTTATAAAATAAAAAAGTGGGCTGTTTTAACCCAACTCAAAGTTACTGTTCGACAAATATCATTTCTTTATATTTAAAATCCAAGTAGATTGAAGAACTTATTGGATTGTGGGTTTGATAAATTGGGTTGGGGGGTGATATCCAAAAAAAATATAAGTCCTTTAAAAAACGATAATCTAAATATCATCTTTTTTTAAATAAGCTAAATGCTACTACTTTCTAACTAAATAAAATTTTTGTCCAGTTTTTTAATTAAAAAACTGGACATTTTGTTGTATTTGAAACAAATATTAAACATTGAAAGTAGCTGATAATAAATGGGATACAATAAATAGACTGCCTAAAGGGTATGTATTCACTTATCAGGACTTTAATGTGGAGGTGAAAAGAAAGGAAGCAATAATTAAAGCGTTAAACCGCATGGTCGATTCCGGTAAAATTTCCAAACTATCAAAAGGGAAGTACTTCAAACTAGAAAAAACACCTTTTGGTTTACTTCAACCTAATCAAAAGCAAATAGTAAAAGACCTACTCGATGAAGATGGCAAAACAGTAGGATACCTTACAGGATATAGTATATATAATAGATTAGGATTAACGACACAAGTTAGTAACGTAATTGGGTTACCAAGATAAGTCGTAATTATTTAAAAAGAGATTCCTGGTCGTTTCACTCCATCCTTTAGATTAGCAAAAGTATAATTATTTACAAATTATATGTAAATTAAAAAAGAATGAGGTGAACTTTAACTTCATCAAGTTTTCGAACTAGATTCCGTATTAGTCCTCAT
>Ga0307937_1000443_pt1 | contig 25697 bp, 26 predicted proteins | sample OrgLakmetagenom3_FD_201814 | JGI IMG/M metagenome (GOLD analysis project Ga0307937, IMG submission 201814) | Saline water microbial communities from Organic Lake, Antarctica - #3 | ecosystem: Environmental > Aquatic > Non-marine Saline and Alkaline > Saline | place: Antarctica: Organic Lake...
GCGGCCTCAGGCCGAGCGATGCCGCGGCCTCGGTCTGGCCGCGATCGACCGCCTGGATGCCGGCACGCACGTTTTCGGCGATGAACGCCCCGGTATAGACCGCAAGCGCCAGCCACAGCGCGATCAGCGATCCGCGCACATGGAGGCCGCCCTGGAAATTGAAACCGGCAAGTTCCGGGTAATCGAAGGTGATCGGCCGACCGAGAATCAAATAGACCAGGATCGTGGGCACGAACAGGATCACCAGCGCCGGCCACACCATCGGAAGCAGCTTGCCGGTATCGTAAAGCAGCTTGGTCGCGTAGCGGCGATAGTAGATCGCCCCGAAGATCGATGCCAGAAAGGTCAGGCCCACGACGCTCGAGCCCGGTCCCCAGATCGGTGCCGGCAGGTAGACACCGCGATTGGTGAAGGCGAACGATCCGAACAGCATGCCCGACGCCGAATCCTCGCCCCGGAAGGCGCTTGGCGGGGGCATCACCGCGGTCATGATGGTGAAGATGATCAGGATCCAGATCAGCACCGGCACGTTGCGGAACGCCTCGACATACCCGGCCATAAGCTTGCGCACCAGCCAGTTGGGCGAGATCCGCAGGATCCCCGCCGTCACGCCCAGAATGGTCGCGGTCAGACAGCCCAGAAAGGCGACGATCAGCGTGTTGAGCACGCCCACGAGGGCGGCGCGCAGATGCGGTGACTGGCTATCATACGCGATGGGACGCTGGTTGATGTCATAGCCCGCCGGCTCGGACAGAAAGCCGAACGCGATGTTCTGTCCCTGATCGGCGAGGTTCTGCACGAGGTTGCCGCCAAGATAGGCAAACAGCGCGATCAGCAGCATCAGCGCGATGAATTGAAAGGTGTAGGAGCGATAGCGCGTGTCGTAGATCAGCTGCTTGAAATGGAACGAATCCTTCGGAGGGTCGGTTGCCGTCGTCATCCGATACTTCCCTGTGCTACGACCCGTTTATTGGCGACATCGCTGTCGTGGGCCGGTTTTTTTGGAAACACGTCAAAGTGAGAGGGGCGCGACAGTGCCGCGCCCCTCCCGAGTGCCGGATTTACCGGAACGGCGGTGCGAAGAGCAGGCCGCCTTCGGTCCATTGCGCGTTCAGGCCGCGCGCCAGACCGACAGGGGTGCTTTCGCCGATGTGACGCTCGAACAGCTCCCCGTAATTGCCGCCGGCCGCGATTGCCTTCACGGCCCAGTCCTGCTCCAGCCCGATCATGTCGCCGAGGTTGCCCTCGGTGCCGAGGATGCGGTTGACTTCAGGGCTGTCTGTCGCCTCCGACGCCATTTCCTCGACATTCGCGCTGGTGATGCCGAATTCCTCGGCGGCGATCAGCGCGTTGAGGGTCCAGCGGACGATATCGCCCCACTCGTTGTCGCCGTGGCGCACCAGCGGGCCGAGCGGTTCTTTCGAGATGACCTCGGGCAGAAACACGTGATCACCGGGGGTCTCGAAGGCCGCGCGGGTTGCGGCAAGACCCGACGTGTCGGTCGTGTAGGTGTCACACGCCCCGGCCAGGTATTGCTGCTGGCCCTCGGCATTGGTCTCGACCGGGACGGGCTCGTAGTTCATGTCGTTCTTGCGGAAGTAATCCGCGAGGTTCAGCTCGGTGGTGGTGCCGGTCTGGATGCAGACCGTCGCGCCATCAAGCTCGCGCGCAGACGTCACGCCGAGCGCCTTGGGCACCATGAAGCCCTGGCCGTCATAGTAGTTGATGCCCACGAACTCGAAGTTGAGGTCGTTGTCGCGTGAGAACGTCCAGGTCGTGTTGCGCGCCAGCATGTCCACCTCGCCCGAGGACAGCGCGGTAAAGCGCGTCTTGCCGGTGGTCGGCACGAACGAGATCGCCTCGGAATCGCCCAGAACCGCGGCCGCGACGGCACGGCACACGGCCACGTCGAACCCTTCCCAGACGCCGTTCGCATCGGGCGCCGCGAAGCCGACAAGCCCGGTGGTCACACCGCAGTTCAACTCGCCACGCGCAAGCACGTCGTCCAGCGTCGCAGCGGCCGATGCCCCTGCGGTCACGCCGGCGACGGTCAGCGCGCCCATAAATACGGATCGTTTCATGTTTACCTCTTCCTGATTGTCCGCCCATTTTTGGGGCGGTTCATTCGGCCTGCACGAGGCCGCTTTCCCACTGCTGTCGGGGCAAAAGCCCCGGTCAGTATCTGCAAGTTTGTGTGGATTCAGGATGAAACGTCAAGTCTTTGTTCAAGAAAGCCATGCGCGCCGATGGCGGTGCCGCCCGCGCCGGCCTGTCGCAAGGCGCGCCCCGGATCAGGCGCGCGAAAGATCATGAAAGCGTTTGGCGTTGACGAAGTCATTTTCTTTCCTGCGCGCCACCCGCTCGGCGTCTTCGTCGCCGCCCCATTGCTCCTGCTGCCATGTTTCGTCGATCATCGAGATCCGCCAGAGGGTCCGGGGCGGGTAAATGTCGCGCAGAGCCGCAAAACCGATGATCAGCGACCCGCTGATGCCGACCAGATCATGAAACGCGGTCAGTGCCCAGAAATCGAGCATCCTGACCTCGCGGTACAACCGGTCGAGGGTCTCGGCATCCTGCGGGTGCGGCATAACGCCCGTACGTGTCTCGAGCCGTGCCGACAGTTCCGATTCGGCCCAATCCAGAAGCGGATCCCAGGCCTCGGCCTGTCTTGCCGCCAGTTCGGCGGGGCTGTCGGCGCGGTAGCACAGAAGATCGCTGTCGCCGTAATCGGCGAGCATCCGCGCCACGTCCGTGTGCTGATGCGCGACCTTGTCGATGGCCGCGTTGGCCGCGCGGGTGACGGGCATGCTGGCCGGGACGATCCGGTCCTCCTGCGCGTCCCACTCGGCGGCGATCGCGGCGGCCAGCGCGCGCGTCGGCAGGATTACCGGCGCCTTGGCCGGCGTGCGCACCGGGCGCCCGTCGAGATGCACGGTATAGCCGCGCGCCGCCTCCTCCACAGTGGCCGCTTTCCAGAATCGCTTCGGGTCCCATTCGCTCATGCCGGGCTCCTCCAGATGTCGTCTATCAACCGCGCCAGATCGCGAAAATCCCGGGCGATCGACGTGGCCGCGCGCAACGCGTCGGGCCGGTGATAGCCCCAGCTCACACCGATCCCGGGAATGCCGGCGGCGCGCGCCATCTCCATGTCGTAGCTGGTATCGCCCACCATAACGGCATTTTCCGGCGCGACGCCGGTCTCGGCGAGGGCCGTCAGAAGCATCGACGGGTGCGGCTTCGACGGGTGGTGATCGGCGACCTGCCGTGTGACGAAAAACCGACCCAGATCGTGCCCGTCGAGCAGCTTGTCCAGCCCGCGTGCCGATTTGCCGGTCGCCACACCCAGCAATGTCTCCGGCACCGCATGCAGCGCGCCGAGGATGTCACGCGCCCCGGGGTAGAGCGGCGAGGACTGCGCGACGCCCGAGGTCGCGCGCAGATCGGTATAGGCGTCTTTGTACCAGCCGACGATGCGGTCCTGCTGATCGGCCGGCAGGTCAGGCACGAGCCGCCGCACCGCCACGTCGAGCGACAGCCCCACGATCCCGAGGATCGCCTCGTGTGCCGGGGCAGGGTGGTCGGCGCGCGCGAACGCGCTGCGCATCGCGGCCAGGATATCGCCCTGGCTGTCGACAAGCGTACCGTCCACATCGAAGATGATCAGGCGCAGGGGGCCGTTCAAACCAGATCCTCCAGCGGATCCTCCGGCGCGTCCGAGGGCTGCCATTGAAACAGCTCCCATGTCTGCGCCATGTGCTCGGGCAGGGGGGCCGTCAGGTTCAGTATCGCGCGCGTCACCGGATGCTCGATCTTCAGGGTGCGGGCGTGCAGGTGCAGCTTGCGGCTGACATCGCCGCCGAGATGCGCGCCCCAGCCATCGCCGAGGTTTTCCTGACCCGAGCCGCCGTATTTGCCATCACCGATGATCGGATGCCCGATCTCTGCCAGATGCGCGCGCAGCTGATGGGTGCGCCCGGTGACCGGGATCAGCGCCATCCACGCCACGCGCCCGCCGGCGTTTTCGATCATCGCGTAATCGGTCGTGGCGGGCTTGGCCCCGGGGGTGGTCTCGACCTCGCGCGGGTGCAGGCACAGCATCTTCTCGCCCTCGCCCTTGTCGCCATGCCCCGGCGCCTTCACCAGACCGTAGCGGATCGTGCCCATGCGCGGATGCGGTGATCCGGCCACGGCGGCCCAGTAGATCTTGCGGGTGTTGCGGTGCCGGAAGGCCGCCGTCAGACCCTTGGCGGCCTCGCGGGTGCGCGCAAGGATCAGCACGCCGGACGTGTCCTTGTCGAGCCGGTGCACGAGGCGCGGCTTGGCCTCGGCGCCAAAGCGCAGCGCCTCGGCCAGCCCGTCCACGTGGCGTGTCTGCTTGGAGCCGCCCTGCACCGGCAGGCCCGGCGGCTTGTTCAGCGCGATGATGTGATCGTCGCGGTAGATCACGCAGGACCGGATCATCTTCGCGTCAGTCGGGCTTATGTGCGCGGCGTCCGGCGCGGGCTTCGTGCCCGCGTCGGGCAGCGGCGGGATGCGCACGCTCTGGCCCGCTTCGACCCGCGTCGCGGATTTGACGCGCCCGCCCTCGATGCGCAGGTCGCCCTTGCGGCACATCTTCTCGATCTGGCCTTGCGTCAGATGCGGAAACTGCCGTTTCAGCCACCGGTCAAGGCGCTGATCGCCGTCACCCGCCGCGACAGTCAGGATCTGCACGCCGGTCATGCCGAAAGCCCCCGCGCCAGCCAGACTCCGAGCGCGAGAGCGGCCAGCGACAGCACCACGTTCAGGCCGACGTAAGTGCCCGCCGCCAGAACCTGCCCGCGCTCGAACAGCGTGAACGCTTCCAGCGAGAAGGTGGAAAAGGTGGTGAACCCGCCAAGAATGCCGACCATCAGAAGCGGATTGAGATGGTCAAAGCCGCGCTGCACCGACAGGATCAACACCGCGCCCATCAGGAACGACCCCAGGACGTTGACCGTCAGGACACCGAGGGGAAATCCAGCGCCGGTGACACGCGGCATGGCCTGCACCACGCCAAAACGCAGGCACGCGCCGATCGCGCCACCAAGGGCCACCTGAAAGAGGGTCAGCATCATGGCCGCGTCTGTCGCGTGCGCGGTGTCCATTGTCAAGCTGCAGACATGCCGCGCGACGGGTGACGCGTGCCGCGAATGGCGGGATGCGGTCGTTCGGACCCACGGAATTTTTGAAAAATTCCGTGCAAGAAAATTTCAAATTTTCTTGGCCCTCCTGTCGATCGACGTCGGTACACCCGCCGAGATCTTCGACAACCGCATCCGCCCGGGCGCATCAAGCCCCCGTCATGGTCACATGACCGAAAAAGGCCCCGACATTGGTCGGGGCCTTCCTGTCTTTTCACCATGGTGCCGGTCTCAGTGGGCCGGTGCCTTGTCCCAGTCCTCGCGCTTGGGAAGCTGCTCGAACGTATGCTCGGGCGGCGGCGAGGGCAGGGTCCATTCCAGCGTGTCGGCGTATTCGTTCCAGTAGTTGTTCTCGGTCACCTTTGCGCCGCGGAAGAGGGCGTAGATGACGACACCGAAGAAGAACACGAAGGACGCGAAGGAGATGAACGCCCCGATCGACGACCACCAGTTCCACAGCGCGAACGCTTCCGGGTAGTCGATGTAGCGGCGCGGCATGCCCTGACGCCCGAGGAAGTGCTGCGGGAAAAAGGTCAGGTTCGCGCCGATGAACATCGCCCAGAAATGCACCTTGCCGGCCCATTCGGGGATATGACGCCCGGTCATCTTGCCGAACCAGTAGTAGATCCCGGCAAAGATCGCGAACACCGCCCCGAGGCTCATCACGTAGTGGAAATGCGCCACGACGTAATAGGTGTCGTGATAGGCCCGGTCCACCGCCGCCTGGCTGAGGACGACCCCGGTCACACCGCCCACGGTGAACAGGAAGATGAAGCCGAACGCCCAGAGCATCGGCGTCTTGAACTCCACCGATCCGCCCCACATCGTGGCGATCCAACTAAACACCTTCACGCCGGTGGGCACAGCGATCACCATCGTGGCCAGCATGAAATAGCTCTGCTGTGTCAGGCTCATGCCCACCGTGTACATGTGGTGCGCCCAGACCACGAAGCCGAGCACGCCGATCGCGATCAACGCCCAGACCATCGGCAGGTAGCCGAAGATCGGCTTGCGCGAGAAGGTGGCGACCACATGGCTGATGATGCCAAAGCCCGGCAGCACCACGATGTAGACCTCCGGATGGCCGAAGAACCACAGGATGTGCTGGTAGAGCACCGGATCACCACCGCCGGCGGGATCGAAGAACGTGGTGCCGAAATTGCGGTCTGTCAGCAGCATGGTAATCGCGCCCGCCAGCACCGGCAGCGCCAGCAGGATCATCCACGCGGTGACGAAGATCGACCACGCGAACAGTGGCACCTTGAACAGCGTCATCCCCGGTGCCCGCATGTTGAGGAACGTGGTGATGATGTTGATCGCCCCGAGAATCGAGGACGCGCCCGACACGTGCACGGCGAAGATCGCCAGATCCATCGACATGCCCGCCTCGTTGGTCGAGAGCGGCGGATAAAGCACCCAGCCGACGCCCGAGCCGAGCTGCCCGTTGCCCCCGGGCGACAACATCGACGCGAGCCCCAGCGAGGTCCCGGCGACGAACAGCCAGTAGCTGAGATTGTTGAGCCGCGGAAACGCCATGTCCGGTGCCCCAAGCTGCAACGGCATGAAGTAGTTGCCGAATCCCCCGAAAAGCGCCGGGATGACGACGAAGAACATCATCAGCACGCCGTGATAGGTGATCAGCACGTTCCAGAGATGCCCGTTCGGCGTGCAATCGGCGACATCGGATGCGATGAACCGCGCGCCTTCCATGCACATGTACTGCACACCGGGCTCCATGAGCTCCATGCGCATGTAGACCGTGAACAACACCGCGATAAAGCCGACGAGCGCCGAAGTGACCAGGTACAGGATACCGATATCCTTGTGGTTCGTCGACATGAACCACCGGGTGAAGAACCCGCGCTGATCCTCGTGTTCGTGGCCGTGAATGGCTGCGTCTGCCATTGGCTGCCTCCTGCTGAAATTTCGTCGGACGCCGGGAATCTTCCCGCGTGGCTACGTCCGTTGACTACCATCGTTTTAGAATGTCTGCAGGGTCGCGGCAATGCGCGAAGTTGATGCGGGCCAAACAATTTGTCGCACCCTTGCGCCGCAGGCTCAGGAATTCGCGTCGAAAATCGTCGAAATCCGCGCCGCCTCATCCGCCAGCCCATAGGGCGGATTGACCACGAACAGCCCCGATCCGGTCATCCCGCGCCCCTTTTGCGGCGCCGGGACCCGCACCTCGTGACGCAGCGCATCCGGGAAGGCGGCGCGCAGCGTGGTCAGCATTCCGTCATGGCGCGGCGGGCTGAGGATCGGATACCACAGCATCAGGACGCCTACGTTCCATGCCTTCGCGATCCGGGCGAGATGCCGGGGGATGGCGTCGTAATCGGTCTTCACCTCGTAGCTCGGATCAACCAGCATCAGCCCCCGGCGCGGGGTCGGCGGGCACAGGCTGTGCGCGAGCTCAAACCCGTCCTGCTTGCGGACATGCGCGCCGAACGGCGCCATCGCCGCGACCAGATGCGCCTGCTCGCCGGGATGCAGCTCGGCCAGATGCAGGCTGTCGCCGGGTCGCAGCCCCAGCCCCGCGATCAGCGGCGAGCCGGGATAGGCCGTGGCCCCGTGCCGTGCCCGCACGGCATCGAGGCACCGGCGGTAGGGATGATCCACCGGCAGCGCCGTTTCCAGACGCCCGACGCCGCCTGACGCCTCGCCGGTCTTCACCGCCGCCGCATCCGCCAGATCATAAAGCCCCCGCCCCGCATGCGTCTCGATATAACTCAGCGGCTTGGGTTTGCGGGCGAGATAGTCGAGAACCCATGCCAGTACCGCGTGCTTGTGCACATCTGCCGCGTTCCCGGCATGGTAATGATGCTGATAGCTGAGCATGCAGGCTGTTAGCAGGCGTCGCGCGGCAGCGGAAGGCGGTTTGCCCCTGTCCCCGCCATCCGACCTTGCCGGATCATGCCCATGCAAAGGGAGAGTGAACATGACAAGGCGGATGTCCCGGCGGGCGGCTACCTGATCTGGTCGAAAAGGCGGCTGTCACGACCGGATGAAACTGCCGTTGCGCAGATCGCGCATCGCCTGACGCAATTCCTCTTGCGTGTTCATCACGATCGGGCCGTGCCACGCCACCGGTTCTTGCAAGGGCGCGCCCGAGATCAGAAGAAACCGCACGCCGTCCTCGCCGGCCTGCACGGTGACCGTGTCGCCGGTACCGAAGCGGATCAGGGTGCGGTCGCCGGAGAGGTCTCGCAGATGCACCTCGCGGCCCGCGACCTCCTTTTCCAGAAGCACGCCGGTCGGCCGCGAGGCGTCGGCAAAGGCACCGCTGCCGGCGAAGACATAGGCAAAGCTTCGCCGGTAGGTGTCCACCTTGAATGTCTTTTTCACCCCCGGTGGCACCGAGATGTCGAGGTACTGCGGATCGGCGGCGATGCCGTCCACCGGGCCGCGCCGGCCCCAGAATTCGCCCACGATCACCCGCACGCGGGTGCCGTCATCGTCGATGACCTCGGGGATGTCCGGGGCCGTCACATCCTGATAGCGCGGCGCGGTCATCTTCAGCGACGAAGGCAAATTCGCCCAAAGCTGAAAACCGTGCATCTGCCCGGCGGCATTGCCGCGCGGCATCTCCTGATGCAGGATGCCCGACCCGGCGGTCATCCATTGCACGTCCCCGGCCCCGAGCATGCCGGTATTGCCGAGGCTGTCGCCATGCGCGACCTCGCCCTCGAGCACATAGGTGATCGTCTCGATGCCGCGATGCGGGTGCCACGGAAAACCCTTGGCATAGCGCGCGGGATCATCGTTGCGGAAATCGTCGAACAGCAGGAACGGGTCCAGCTCCGACGGGTCGTGAAAGCCGAAGGCGCGGTGCAGATGCACGCCGGCCCCTTCCGTGGTGGGGGTTGCGGGGCGGGCCTCGATGACGGGTCTTATGGACATGGGCGGGTCTCCTTTTTTACGCCAACATAAGGATGCCGGAGGTCCGCCGGCAGGGGGGTGGTCTGTTCGCAGGCAAAGGGGTGCTGTGCGTTTTTGATGATCCCTCTCGCCAAATGCGGGCAACCGGGATACATCCGCCGCACAAAGGGAGAGACACCATGCCCGACACCCCCGACAACGATGCCGACACCGAGATCGAGATGGAACTTGCGGCCTCCGTGGGGCGCCGGATGATCGGTGTGGGATCGGTGGCGCTTCTGGGGGTCATCATGCTATATCTGGCGATCGTGCAGACGCCGGGTCCGGGCTGGCGGCTGTTCATGGTCGTGTTCGCCGCCGTGGCGCTCTGGATGGCGCAGCGGATGTGGCACGCGACGGCGCACCGGCTGGAACTGACACCCGAGGGCCTGCGCAGCAGCGACGGGCGCATGATCGCCGCGATGGAGGATATCGTCGCGGTCGATCGCGGCGTGTTCGCCTTCAAGCCGTCCAACGGGTTCATGGTCAGGCTGTCGCGCAAGGGCCCGTTCGCCTGGGAGCCGGGCCTGTGGTGGCGGATCGGGCGGCGTGTCGGTGTCGGGGGCGTGACACACCGCACCCCGGCAAAGGTGATGGCCGAAATCATGGAGATGCGCATCGCGCAGCGCCCCGATATTTGATGCCTGCAACCTGAGCCGTGGACACCTGAGGTGGGGACCGGGGGAATGCGCGGGATCGGCCGCAAACATCCGCTGGCGTATGGTTGTCGGTCAAGGGTAGACGAATCGCCCGGCACAGCCGACCATGATTCAGGCCGCGACGGATATTGCGTTCGGCCCGACAAAACAGGGAGAAAGCAGCATGACCGCCATGAAAGAGCCGGGGTTTCGCGACAGCGTCGATCTGATGTTCAACCGCGCGGTGGCGCTGATGGAACTGTCACCGGGCCTCGAGGAAAAGATCCGTGTCTGCAACGCCACCTACACCGTTCGGTTCGGTGTGCGGCTGCGCGGGCAGATCCACACCTTCACCGGCTATCGCAGCGTTCATTCGGAACATCTGGAGCCGGTCAAGGGCGGCATCCGCTATTCGCTTGCAGTTCATCAGGACGAGGTCGAGGCGCTCGCGGCGCTGATGACCTACAAATGCGCGCTGGTCGATGCGCCCTTCGGCGGCTCGAAGGGTGGTCTGTGTGTCGATCCGCGCGCCTGGGAAGAGCACGAGCTGGAGCTGATCACGCGGCGCTTCGCCTATGAGCTGATCAAGCGCGACCTCATCAATCCGGCGCAGAACGTGCCCGCCCCCGACATGGGCACCGGCGAGCGCGAGATGGCGTGGATCGCGGACCAGTACAAACGCATGAACACCACCGATATCAACCACCGCGCCTGCGTGACCGGCAAGCCGATTCATGGCGGCGGCATTCAGGGCCGGACAGAGGCGACCGGGCGCGGCGTCCAGTTCGGCCTGCAGGAATTCTTTCGCCATCCCGAGGATATCGCGGCGGCGGGGCTGTCGGGCACGCTGGACGGCAAACGCGTGATCGTGCAGGGCCTCGGCAATGTCGGCTATCACGCGGCCAAGTTCCTGTCCGAGGAGGACGGCTGCAAGGTCACCGCGATCATCGAGCGTGACGGCGCGCTGATCGATGAGACCGGCCTCGATGTCGAGGCGGTGCATGGCTGGATCGCGCGGCATGGTGGGGTGGACGGCTTTCCCGATGGCAGGTTCATCCGAGACGGAACAAAAGCGCTGGAAGAGGACTGCGACATCCTGATCCCGGCCGCGCTGGAAGGCGTGATCAATCTCGAGAACGCCGACCGCATCAAGGCCCCGCTGATCATCGAGGCCGCGAACGGCCCGGTCACCGCGGGGGCCGATGATATCCTGCGCCAGAAGGGCACGGTGATCATCCCCGACATGTTTGCCAATGCCGGCGGCGTGACGGTGTCCTATTTCGAATGGGTCAAGAACCTCAGCCATATCCGGTTCGGCCGGCTCGGGCGGCGTCAGGAAGAGGCGCGGCACCAGTTGATTGTCACCGAGCTGGAGCGCCTCAATCGCGGCATGGGAGACGCGTGGGAGATGTCGCCGGATTTCAAGCAGAAATACCTGCGCGGGGCGGACGAGCTGCAACTCGTGCGCTCGGGCCTCGACGACACGATGCGCGGCGCCTATCAGGCGATGCGCGAAGTCTGGCACGGGCGGCAGGACGTGACCGATCTGCGCACCGCCGCCTATCTGGTGTCGATCGCCAAGGTCGCGGCCAGCTACCGTGCCATGGGTCTCTGAGCGGTCGCGCGCGCCGGACCTGCGCGCGCACCTCTCCACCCTCTGGACTTTGCACCCTTAAGGCATTGAAATCATTTTTTCTAGGCGCGGTTTTTGGTCCAAATGCGTCGGGACGGGTCTCACATCCAAATGTGCTCAGGTCTCGCGTAGGCGGGTATGTGGAACGGCTGCGCGGCCGCTAATCGCGTCATGCCCGCACAGATCTTAGGTCGGCGCGGTCCCATCACATCCCCTGCCCCGGAGCGATGACGGCGATCCTCAGGTATCGGCGTTTTGGGCCCTTCCTGAGCGGGGTGCCAAAATGTAAGCGGAGCCCATCACTCTGACATAGCGGCATTTTTAAATTCTGTGCTGGAGCCCGGCAAGATGCAATCGACCTTCTCCCTCCTTCTCGTCTTCCTGTCCCAGTTCTTCATGCCCCGGCATAACGCACAGATGAGGCTGCTGAAGGCCCAGATCGATATCCTGTGCGCCCGCATCCCGACACAAAGGATCATCATGTCGCCCGCTGAGGAAGCTGAACTGCTTCGCATCGGGGCTGAATGCGGGCACGAGGTCGACGGGCTTCTGGAGGTCGCCAAGCCCGCAACCTACAAGCGCTGGCTTTCCCAGATGCGCAGCGGTCGCCCCTTCAAGGCTGTCGGACGTCCCCGCATGACGCAAGAGCTGCGCGACGTTGTCATCCGTATCGGGTCTGAAAACATCCTGTGGGGATACAAACGCATCGCGGGGGAGCTGAAAAAGCTCGGGCTCTATGCCGGTGCGAACTCCGTCAAACGTATCCTGGTTGACGCAGGCATCCACCCAAGCCCGGAGCGTGGTAAAAAGACGCCTGCCCTGCCCTGGACCACATTCATCCAAGCCCACATGGAAAGCATGGTCGCCTGTGACTTCTTTTCCAAGACCGTCTTCACCCTCCGCGGGCCAAGGACGGCCTATGTTCTGATCTTCATCCATCTTGGCAGTCGCCGGGTCTTCTGCACCGCCCCGACATATCACCCCGACTCCGCCTGGGTGACACAGCAGGCCCGAAACACCTTGATGTGGTGCGCCGACCAAGGGATCGCACCAAAGTTCCTGATCCGTGATGCCGACACCAAGTTCAGCGCCAGCTTCGATACCGTCTGGGCCTCGGGTGTCGCGCGGGTCATCCAAATCCCTCACCGAGCACCCAATGCAAACGCCTTTGCCGAAGCCTTCATCGGCACCATCAAGCGCGAACGTCTGAATTTCTTTGTCTGCCTCAGCCGCTCCCAGCTCGATTACATCCTTCAAACTTGGGTGCGCCACTACAACACCGAGCGTCCGCAGCGTGGACGTGACATCGGCAACAACGTGCTTCAGGTCGATTTTCGGCCCGCCCGTGACGGGCCTGTCTGCCGCAAGAGCCAGCTTGGTGGCATCATCACAACCTACACACGCGACGCGGCGTGACGCCTTCGCTTGATGAACATCTAGGACAAATGCCATGAGAAGGGACGACATCATCTTCTTGGTATCAGGCGAGCCTTCGAAAACTGAAGCTTCTTCAAAGCGATGCGCCTCCCTTACATTTTGGCGCCCTGCTCAAGGTCAGACGCCAGAAGACGGCGGGAATGATGAAGTGCTAACGTCAACAAAAACCCTCGGGAAATAATTCTCTGGAGCGCGCGTGGGCCGACTTTGGCGCAGACTGTTAGGGGCGAAGTTGGCAACCTGCGGTCATTCTTCTGTCGCTTGATGAACGGCTTGACATAAATCGGCGCGATCAGCCGGACCTCATGGCCGTGGCGGGAAATTTCACGCGCCCAGTGATGGGCGCTGGGACACGCCTCCATCGCCACCTCGCACGCAGGATGGTTTGCCATGAACCGCGCGAATTGCGGCCGTGACAGCTTTTTGCGGAACACAACCGTCCCGTCCGCCGCGGCGCCGTGTAGCTGGAACAAGTTCTTTGCCAGGTCGACGCCAATGATGGTAACTTCTTCCATGGATGCCCTCTCCTTCAGCTTGTGCTTCGACACCACGAGTATGGCACATCGCGATGCCGTCAGGGTGAGAGCGGCATCCACCCCATCTCTGCTCCTTAAGGCATTGTTATTAATGGGTTGAGATGTGAGTTTGAGTCCCAGCTGATGCAAAAGATCGTGTGATGCAAAAGATCGTGACATCCAAATCGGGACTTCGATGCACCGTCATCCTCGTAAGGCTGCGCGCCGGAGTTAGTACCTCTCGCTGTTCACGACCATCTTGTCGAAGTCACGGCGGATGATTGCACGACTGATTTTGAAATACCGAAACGGGCTCAGTTTTGTCACTGTAAGAGACTAGTCAGCACCCTACCGCGTCCAAAGCCAGGACCCTCTGCAAGACCACGCATTTTCACGTGCAATGCGCATCAATCAATAGAGCCGCGATGTCTTTAGCATCCCCCGCAGCCCGCTCCGAACGCTCCGAACGCTCGAGCATAGCCGTAACAATTGCGCCATCGATCACTATACCAAGTGCACGAACCAGTAGCGACGGATCGACCGCGCCGGCGTCGCGTGCGAGGTTCAGCAGCATCTCATCCGTGAGCTCCCTGTGCTTTTTGACCGCGTCCGACACCGGAATTGTTACCTTGTCGTGCTCGGCCACCGCATTGATGAATGCACAACCGTAGAAGTTGTCGGCGGAGAACCACTCCTCCAAAAGGTCGAATACGCCCAGCAGACGGTCTCGGGATGACCCTTGTGAGGCGTCAACGCCCGCAGATAACCAGGCGCGCCACTCCTCGCCCTCCCGTTCGAGAACAGCACGGACGAGGTCATCCTTGGAGCGAAATCGCTGGTAGAGCGTCTTGCGGCTGACGCCTGCCTCTTCCAGCACCTTGGCCACGCCCACGCCCTGAACGCCATAACGGCAGAAAAGGTGTTGTGCAGCGATCAAGAGCCGCTCGCGAGACGCATCTTCCTGGTTTGGCGGCAAGGTCTGATCCAAGCCTTGAGTATCCATATTTCGGCGTCCCATGCACAGCTGCTCATATAGTATTTTGGCTCGCACGATGCGGGAGGCAAGCCTCGGTCCTTGCCCAAAGTCAGCCATTTGAAGGTGGCTAACACACGATTCGCAGAGAATGAATCACTTAGCGCCCAGGAAGTATGCAGATCGCGCAATTTTCGCCGCCCGTTTGCGCGCGCAGCCCTCCACCAAAAAACCTGTTGCGCCGCAGAAATAGGCAGGAAAGCGCCAAGCAACTGACATCAAATGTTTTTTACAAAATTCCCTTTTTTGCATGGCCGTTGACAGAAGGAGAGCGGGCCGTGTTCGATTGTGAAACCGATCGGTCTCCGCGAGTTTCTCTTACTCCGACTGATCGGCCGATCGGACCAATGGCGACATCAGCCGGGCCTGCGCAACAGAGAGGAATAGGAGAATGACGATGGACTCCCACGATCACGGCAATCACGAGAACTGTGGCCACACCGACGCCGATAAGACACCGGACGCCACGCATAGCGGTTTCTCCCGGCGCAACTTCCTGACCGCCTGCGGATGTGTGGCGCTGCCCATCTCCGCGGTCGGCTCCGCTATGCTCGCCTCCGCCTCCCGTGCCGAAGCCCAAAGCAGCAACGAAGTCCTGCGCATCGGCCATCTGCCGGCCGGCTGCGTCTCGCACCTGCTGCTTGCCAAGGCGACGGGGATGTTCGCGGACGCCGGCATGAATGTCGAACTGACGCAGTTCAACGGCCCGTCGGACAACCTTCAGGCGCTGGTCGCAGGCGGTATTCACGCCATGCACAACCCGTGGACGACCACTCTCGCGGCTTACGCGAACGGCACCGACAACCTGCGCATCGTCGGCGGGTCCGGTCTTTCGGGTGTCGAGCTTGTGGCGCGAGAGGGTTCCGTCCGGAACGTGCAGGAGTTCATCGCTGCCGCCGGGACCGGCCTGCGCGTGGGCACGCTGCGTCTCGATACCCTGGAGGTCGTGGGCTACGGGACGATGGCCCAGCACGGCAAGTCCTACGACGATTACGAGATGACGTTCTTCCCGTCGATGGTGGGCATGGGCGAGGCGCTGGCCGCTGGCGACATCGACGTCTGCACTCTGGTACAGCCCTATGCACAATCTGTCGTACGCGATTCGAACGGCATCTACCTGGCCAACAGCAATGATGTCTGGGGGCCCGAGGCGCCCGATTGCGTGATCACCTCGACCACGGAGATCATGGAGGAAAAGGGCGAGGTCATGACGGCTTACATGACCGTGCTCTCGAATGCGGCACGCGCGTTCTATAACGACTTCGAAGCCGCACTCGACGTGTTGCAGCCGATCTACGGCGCGCCACGCGAAGTTCTCGAACTCGCGCTTCTAAGGCAGTCGCCCGACCCCGTGATCAATGCCGCGGGCGCTGCGGGCATCCGCAATGGCGTCAAGTACCTGATCGAACTCGGCTACTTCCAGACGAACATCGCAGACGAGGTTTTGATGCTCGACCGTCAACCTTCGGAAGTCGCCTAAGGCCAGATTGCCGGCGTGCCCGCCGCGCCGGCAACGCCTCCGAGATGAAAGGATCCTAAAATGCTCGACCACAGCCCAGCAACTGTCACCACCAAGGACAATCGCCGGATCAATGCCGATGTCGTCATCGTCGGCGCTCGCGCGGCGGGATCGTCCCTCGCCATCCACCTCGCTCGACAGGGGAGGAAGGTCGTGGCCATCGACAAGGCGACTTTTCCTTCGCCAACCATGTCCACGCACGTGATCTACCCCAATACCCTCGCCCGTCTAGAGGATCTTGGCGTTCTTGCCGAAGTCGAGGCGCATGCCCCGCCACCGCTCTACACGGCATGGCACCACGAAGGTCGGATGTTCGTCGCCCCCCATACGCCGGAGCGAGGGCGCGATTGGGCGTTGTGCGTGCGCCGTGTGACCCTCGACGACATTCTCGTCCGCGCAGCACGCCGCGAGGGCGCGACCATCCTGGAAGGGCACCAAGCTACGGGATTCATTGGATGTGGCACGGATGAGGATCCGTTGCGGGGCCTCACCTGCTTGCCGCCGGAGGGTGCGGAGATCGTCATCGAGGCCGATATCGTTATCGGGGCGGATGGCGTCAACTCGGCGCTCGCGCGGCATCTCGGACTGGACCGCGAAAAGGTGATGCCGACCGAGACAATGCTCTACTACGCCTACTGGACCGGCGTGGACACGCGGAACACGCAGGACTTTTTCTATGAGTGCCCGTGGATCTGCGCGCACTTTCCCGCCGATGACGGCCACCATGTCGTCACGATGAATGGGCCCGCCGATGCCCGGAAAGAGATTGGCGACCTGCAGAACTTCTATCTCGAGAAGATCAACTCGATCCCGGCATTGGCCTCACGGCTCAAGAATGCGACGCAGGTCAGCCGCGTTACCGGAACGACCCGGCTGGACGGGTTCTACCGGCGCCATACCGGGCCCGGCTGGGCGCTTGTGGGCGATGCGGCACATTTCAAGCACCCTGCCTCAGCACAAGGTATATGCGACGCCCTGCACGCGGCGGAGGTCTTGGCGGCAGGCATCGAGGCGGGCGATTGGGAAAAGTCCTATCCAGCATGGCGCGATGGTGAAAGCCCAGAGCTCTATGCGTTTTGCAAGCACCTGCGCGAAGCGCCATCCGACGAAGCGGTTCGCGGGGTCATGGATGTGATGATTAGGGATGCGCCGCTTGCGCGGAAGCTGGTCGACATTTGGGCGCGTTCGTCGCGGCCGTGGGCCGACGTGATCCCCCATGTTCCGGGGATGGCGCAGGTGACCGGAGAGTCCGTCGAGGCCGTGCTGGCCGAGTTCGCGGACAATACGCGTGCCGCCGCGGTCCGGCCATCGGCCATCGCCGCAGAATGACGGACGCGGACGATATCACACTTGCCGACCGGGCAGCGGTGGATCGCATCCTCGCCTGCTGGCCGGTCCTGACGGGACTCGAGACCGCAGCGGCTGCGCTTGGCCTTGAGGAGGGGACGCTCGGCCATGCCGGCCCCCCATTCCGCTCGCGCGAGGAAATACCGGCGGTGGTGCTCGGCGCGCTTGCCGGCGCGGCGGTGCATGAAGGGTGGGCGGGCGACCTTGCGCACGGCCGGCAGCTGGTCCTGTCGGGCGAGATCGGCCTCCGGGCAAACCACGAAATCGGGACCGTGTCGCCGATGTCGGGCGTCGTGCGTCCGTCGCAACCTGTGTTGCGGGTCGAGAATGCAAACGGCGCTGGAACGACTTGGGCCACGTTTGCCGAGGCGGGCCGACGCGCCCTTCGCTTCGGTGTCTACGACGACGCGGCGCGCGAGGGCCTGCACCATGTGGACACGGTCATCGCGCCGGCGATCGCGCGGGCCTTGCCAAAGAACGGTCTGCCTGTCTGGCCGCTCGTTGCGTCTGGCCTCATGCTCGGCGACGACGTTCATCAACGCAACATCGGGGGAATGAGCGCGTTTCTCAGCGCTCTTCCCGAGCTTTCGCCGGACGTTCGCACCTGGCTTTCCGGGGCCCCCCAACACTTTCTGAATTATGCTATGGCCGCATCGAAATTGTGCCTTGATCAGGCCTCAGGCGTGAGCGGTGCACGCATCGTGACTGCCCTCACGCGCAATGGTGTCGATTGCGCGATCCGGGTTGCCGGAACGGGCAACCGCTGGTTTCGCGCCCCCGCATCCGACCCTTTGGGCGGTTTCTTCGAGGGGTTTTCTCAGGTCGACGCCCAGCCTGATCTCGGCGACAGCGCCATTGTCGAAACCTTTGGTCTGGGTGGGTGTACCGCCCACACCGCGCCGGAGATCGCGCGCACAATAGGCCGTCCTTGGGAAGAAGCCTGTGCCGAGGGTGCCCGGATGCGTGACCTCTTCACCACCCGGTGTCCACATTTCGCGCCCGCTCTTGCGGGCCCGGCAGGCCTGGGGGCCGGGCTTCACGCCGCGCGCGCCGCAACTGCCGGTGGCGTCCGCATCCATACAGGCATCGCCCACCGCGACGCCAAGACCGGTTGGATTGGCATCGGTGTTGCTCACGCGCCGGCCGCCTGTTTTCAGGCAGCGCTCGACGCACTTTCCCATTCCAAGGAGCCGGAGGTGACATGACCGCCCAGCTAGCCGCAAAAGCCCCGCAACCCGATCTGCCGCAGACTGGCGGCGTCGCTACTTCGGAACCGCCTCGCAAGGTCCGGGCTATACCGTCGTGGCGCCGGGCCGCCACCCGTCTCGGGACGCCTTTGTCCTTCGTCTTCGCGTGGGCCGCCCTCCTTGGCCTTTGGGAACTTGGCGCAGCGCTCGGCTGGTTCTCCGACCGCATCCTTCCGCCGCCCTCGCAGACCATCCCGTTTTTGTTGGCGGGTGAGGCTCAGGTCGGTTTCGGCACCCAGCGAACCGGGCTCCTGGAGTCGATCGGCGTGACGCTGCTACGCATAGCCGTCGGTCTTGTCCTTGGCCTCAGCGCCGCCATCGGCGTCGCTTTCCTTATCCTACAGGTACGACTACTCAGGGCACTTCTCCTGCCCATCGTGCAGTCGATCGCACCAATCGCGCCCGTGGCTTGGGTACCCTTCGCGATCGCCATTGTCGGAATCGGCGACCCGGCGGCGATTTTCGTCGTCTTCATGGCGATCTTCGGCTCGATGTGCTGCGCCGCGGTCGCCGCATTCGACGCGGTGCCCGAAGAATATCGCAGAGTGGCCCGTTCCCTCGGCGCGGGGACGGCGGAGCTCTGGCGAACGGTGCTCCTTCCGGCTGCGGCCCCGTCCCTGATGACCATGGTGCGCATGAGCTTTTTTGCCGCCTGGATGGCTGTGCTCGCGGGGGAAATGGCGGGGATCAATTCCGGCCTCGGCTACCTGATCATCATGGGTCAGCAGATGTACAACATGAAGCTTGTAATGGTTGGCATAATTGCCATCGGGGTGGTCGGATTTACGCTCGACCGGCTCCTTCTGGTTACCCAGCGCCGCATCATCTGGTGGGAGGAGCCGAAATGACCGTCAGGCTTACGGAACCCGGCGAGATGGTATCGGACGCTACTGCGCGAACCGTTGCCACGCGTGATGCGGCAATAGAGTTCGGAAAGGTGACAAAGCACTTCGGAGACACGACCGCTATCGAGGATGTCAGTCTGCGGGTGCCTGCCGGCGAATTCACGGTGCTTATCGGACCATCGGGATGCGGCAAGTCCACGCTTCTGGCCCTTGCAGCAGGTCTCGAGGCGCCGAGCGAAGGCTTCGTGACGGCGCACGGCCACGAGGTTACCGGCGCGTCCCGCGACACAGCATTGATCTTCCAGCAGCATAATCTTTTCCCGTGGATGACGACGGAAGCCAACGTCGCCTACGGACTGCGATCGCGGGGGATGGCGCGGCGCGAAGCGCTCAAGCGAGCCCGCGAGTTGCTGGCACGGGTTGGCCTGTCGGACTTTTCCACTAAGCCGCCCACGGCCCTTTCCGGGGGGATGAGGCAGCGCGTGGCACTCGTCCGCGCCTTCGCGACGGAGCCGAAGCTCCTTCTCATGGACGAGCCTTTCGGAGCCTTAGACCACCAGACCCGAAAGATCATGCAGGCCTACCTGCTGTCGACATGGCGCGACAGCGGCGCGACCGTCGTTATGGTCACTCACGATCTAGATGAGGCGTTGATGCTGGCTGACCGGCTTGTCCTGTTTACTGGGATGCCCGGACGGATTGCCGAGACGCTCGACATCACCACACCGCGCCCGCGCAGCCGCGACGACCCTGGCTTGCGGAAACTTGGTGCGCGGTTGGAAAGACATCTCGCAGCAGCGGCCGAAGCTGCCGAACTCACCGATTCCGAGCGGTCGCGCATGGCGCGCTTCTGACAATCAAGAAACGATGGAAGACCAATGCTGAGCATCACTTTTGTCGCCCACGATGGCACGTCACAAACGGTCGAGACAGACATCGGCTCCTCTGCCATGAATGCTGCCGTAGGCAACGGGATAGATGGAATCCTTGGAGATTGCGGTGGGTCATGCAGCTGCTGCACTTGTCATGTCTTCGTCCCCGATGAATGGCGCGAAGTCGTGGGACCTGCCGGTGCCGGAGAGGAGGACCTGCTTTCGATACGCGACGATGTCGCCGAGAACAGTCGGTTGGCGTGCCAGATCACACTCACTCCGGCGCTGGACGGTCTCGTGCTACACATGCCTGCCGAACAGTACTGATGAAACCTCGAAGTGTTGTCATCGTCGGCGGCGGGTTCGCCGGAGCGGCGGTCGCAGTCCACATGCGCCGGATGGCGGCAAGGGACGTTTCCATCACGATCGTGGAGCCTCGCGAAACCATCGGCGCGGGCCTTGCGTATGGCACGAAAGATCCCGCCCACCGCATCAACGTGCCCTCTGACGCAATGACCGTTCTCGCAGATGAGCCGCGCGCGTTCACGAATTGGCTGGAGCGCACTGACAAACGTGGCGCCGATCCTGACGGAGAGGACGGATCCGGCGCACATTATAGCAGGCGCAGAGACTTCGGTGCATTCATGGCCGACCTCGCTGCGGGCAAGGTCATCGACATTCGTGGTGGGGTCGAGCATTTGCGCGACCGGGCCGTCTCTCTTCACCCAGCCCAGCATGGCTCCATCGTGACGCTTGCAGGCGGACGAAAGTTGCAGGCCGACCGGGTCGTGCTAGCAACCAGCCACGATCGACCGGCTCTTCCATTCCGGGCGTCGCCGGAACTCACGGTTCACAAAGGGTATTTTGCAGACCCGTGGGACACAGACAGCCTTACGAGCGTCGGTCCGGATGACCGTGTCGTCGTGCTCGGCACGGGACTGACGATGATCGATGTGGTCTCGGGCTTGCTCGAGCGTGGTCACAAAGGCCCGATCGTGGCGCTGTCGCGCCGTGGGCTTTTGCCAAATGGCCACGCTGCCTTTTCGCCCGTGGTTGCGGTTCCCGGGCATAAGCACCCCATCACAGCCCTTGGCGCGCTTCGCCTCGCCCGCCGGCTTGCAAGGACAGAACAAGCCGAGGGGCGGGACTGGCAGTTGGCCATCGACGGACTTCGGCGATCAGCCGCAACGATTTGGTATGGCCTGACGACGACAGAGCAGGCAAAGGCCCTCCGCCGCCTTAGGCCGTTCTGGGACGTGCACCGTTATCGTATCGCGCCTCAGCTCGCCGCGCGTATTCAAAGCGCTCGCGGTCGTGGACACCTTGAGGTTCGGGCCGCCGGTGTGGTCGGGCTTACTGCCAGAGAAAGCGAGATTTTCGTGACGATGCGTGCTCGTTCTGGTCCGACCGAGACCATCGCTTGTGATGCGGTCGTGAATTGTCTCGGTCCTTGTGCCGACGTCACTCAAAGGCACGATCCTCTCCTTCAGGAACTCTTCGCATCCGGCTATGCCAGACCCGACCCCCACCGTTTGGGTCTCGACGTAGACGCGGCATATCGCGTCCTTGATCGCACCGGCCGCCCGATCCCGACCATACGGGCGGTCGGGCCCCTCACGCGCGGTGCATTCTGGGAGGTTATTGGAGTTCCCGAACTCTCAGACCATTGCAGGCGCCTCGCCGAGACCTTGGTCTCCGAAATCTTCATGGCGGACGTTCAACCCACCACGCTCTAACTCAAGTCGAGGACGACTATGCAGACCAAGAGACACATCGTGGCCGAGGGCGCCGCTCCGTCACCCAAGACCGCCCGGTACAGCCACGCAGTCGAGGCAGGAGGATGGCTCTATGTGACGGGTCAATTGCCAGTCGATCCGGAGAACCCTGCCGCACCATTGCCTGAAGGCATTGATGCTCAGACCAGAATGGCATTTCGGAACCTCGAAATCATCCTTGCCGCATCCGGGTACGAATTCTCCGATACGGTATTCGCGCGGATTTTCCTTTCTCAATTCGATCATGACTATGCTGACATGAACGCCGTATTCCATGAATACTTCGCTGATGACGCGACAATGCCTTCGCGGACGACAGTGGGGGTAGCGCAATTGGGACGGAACGCACTGGTGGAAATCGACCTTGTTCTCTTCAAGGATCCGAATCATACCCGCTGACCGCTCGCTGTTAGATGGTTGGCGACGGAGGCGTGGATGCAAACTTCGCATGCTGCGGAACCGGAGTATCACTCGCTCTTGTCTTCGGAACAACTCGCGTCACTAGACCCGACACGCCCGCGCCTGCTCCCGCATCACGGCGTAGTCGCTGATTATCTAAACGATGGTCGATCCGTCTGGCGACAGCGCCAATTCCTCGGCCGGCTGCGCATGGGATTCCCGGCTGTATACGAAGACCGGTGGACATGCCCGCAATGCTCCACCGTCAGAACTGACCATCGCGCAGCCGCTCAGTCAGATCGTCACGAGAACGAGGACGACGCGCCGTCGCCTGGAGCATCCGTCGTTGTGCGTCATGGGATTTCTCCGCAGTTTCGAGACGTTCAGCGAGGCGTCCCGCACGCTCGCCGGACCGCCGAAGCGAAAGTAGGAATAGGAGCACGGCCAGCGCGATGGCTCCGTAGCGCAGCGTCGCCCGCATCCATGGGCTCGTGGCGATCCCGGTGAGGAGCTCGCCGATCATCGCCGCCCCCGGCGCCAGTCATCGATTCGGGCGTAGATCGTGACCGCGATCCCGCCGAGCGCCACCACGATGAACACCCAACGGAGCGTGTCGAGATACGGCACGAGTGGCAGGATGGCAGTCTGGGTCTCGGCCAGGACGCTCTGTGCGACGTCGACCCCAGCCGCACCAAGCGTGGCAACGCCAGCCGCGCCCCCTGCCCTCATGGTGCGGCTGTCAGCCAGCACCTCGCGCGCGGGCGGCGTCTCGGCTGTATCCGTCCGGCGTGACCGCCGTTGACATTCAACGTGGCTGCCAATTCCACGGCGCGAGTTCGTCGATGCGGTTGATCTTGTGATCGGCAATGTGGGCCAGCACCCATGTCAGCCAGGCTTCCGGATCGATGCGGTTCATGCGGGCGGTTTCGATGAGGGAGTAGGCGATCGCGGCAGCCTTGCCACCACCTTCCGATCCCATGAAGAGATAATTCTTGCGCCCGAGAGTCAGCGGCCTGATTGACCGCTCACAGATGTTGTTGTCCAGCTCGAGTTGGCCGTTTTTCAGATAGGCCCGGGCTTTGGGCATGCGGCCGAGGGCGTAGCGAATGGCCTCGGCCAGACTGGTTTTCCCTGATATTTTCGGCAGCTGATGCTTCAGCCAGGTCTCCAGTTCGTCGAAGATGGGCTTGGACCTGGTTTGTCGCAGGGCGACGCGTTCGTCGGGCGGCTTGTAGCGCGCGTCCTTTTCGACGGCATAGAGGCGCGCGATGCGCTCGATGGTTTCCCTGGCGATGGTGGATCCGTCGCGTTCGAAGACATCCACGAACTTGCGTCGCACATGGACCATACAGGCCTGCTCTGTTGCCAGTCCCTCGCCGAACACCCCGTTGAAGCCGGTGAATCCGTCAGCATGAACGATGCCTTGGTAGCCCTTGAGGTGGGCGGTGGGATGGGTGCCCTTGCGATCCACGCTGAACTGGTACCAGGCGCAGGGTGGGGCCTGGCCGCACCACGGCCGTTCATCGCGCACATAGCTCCACATCCGCGCGGTCTGCGTTCTGCCCGTCTTGCCCCCGATCTGCATCTTGACCGGGGTGTCATCGGCAAAGAGCGTGGGACCGGCGCGCGCCAGCTTGCCGATATGGTCGGCCAGAGGTTCCAGGAGTGCCGTCGATCGCCCGACCCAATCGGTCAGGGTCGACCGGTGCAGATCGACCTTCTCGCGCGCGTAAATGTCGGACTGCCGGTAGAGCGGGAGATGGTCACAATATTTGCCGACCAGCACATGCGCCAGCAGGCCGGGGCCGGCGCGCCCGCGGTTTATGGGGCGGCTTGGCAATGGAGCCTGGGCGAAGGCCTCGCAGCAGGAGCAGGCTGAGCGCGGGCGAATGATTTCGCGGACGACAAACCGTCCGGGGATGTAGTCCAGTTCCTGCGTCACGTCCTCGCCAATGGGCCGCAAAGTCCCGCCGCAATCGGAGCAGGTCTCGCCCGGGGACAGAACCTCGGATTGTCGCTCCAGGTGGTCGGGCAGAGGAGCACGGCTGTGCTTGCGTTTGCCGGGGGTGTCGTCATCGACCTGATCGTTGCCCTGACCGGGGTTCTCCTGCTGGGCCGCAGCGGCCTTGGCGATCTCGTTGTCTTCCTGAAGATCGAATGCCAGTTGATCGAGGCTTTCGGATTTGGAGCCGAACCGCGCCTTGCGATGACCCGCCAGTTGATGCTCCAGCTTCTCGATCTTCAGCGCCTGCGATCTGGCCAGATCGCGCAGCTGTTCCGCAACCTCACGCAGTTCATCGGGATCGGAGGGCAGGGTTCGAGACGTCTCCAGCATGGCTGGAATTATACCGCCTCGCCCCGCGAAAGGGAAGCTTATGGTGCTGAATTCTCTGACAAATCTCCGGTCGTGAGAGGGCGCCATGTCTTTTGCGGCATGCGCCAGTCAATGCCTTCCAGAAGCATTGCCAGCATTGACGGACTGAGGCTGACCTTGCCGTCCTTGGCGGCAGGCCAGACGAAGCGCCCGCGCTCCAGGCGCTTCGAGAACAGGCATGCCCCCTGCGCATCCCACCAGATGATTTTCAAAAGATCGCCCCGGCGCCCGCGGAACACGAACAGGTGGCCCGAATACGGGTCTTCCTCGAGCGTCTTCTCGGCCTGTGCCGCGAGCGTGTTGAACCCCCGCCGCATGTCGGTGACCCCGGCCGCCAGCCAGATCCGCGTGTTGCTCGGCACCGGGATCATTTCATCAGGCCCTGGACCAGCCCCAGAACCGACGACAGCGCCGTCGGACCCTCCACCACGACCCGCCGCCCGTCCGAGAGCGTGATGTCGACCCGCTGCGCAAGAACGGGATCGCCCGTCGGCCCGTGTGCCTCAAGATCAGATCCCGGCTCAGGCTCGGCGGCCAAGCCGGTGATCTCGACCGGCAGGAAGAGAGTGTCATCCTTGGCACCACTGGACGCTTCGGCTTCGGCCGGCGCGAAACGCGGATCCCGCAGCCAGGTGAAGATCAGGTTCGAGTTCATCGCATACCGGCGCGCAACCTGCGCCACCGACACACCGGGCGCGCATGTTTGCCGGCAGATCGAGCGTTTCTCCTCGTCAGACCAGAACCGCTTCTTCTGTCCCTTCATGCCCGTCATGGAGTGCCTCAAGATGTCCATTATCGATCATGGACATTATCGACAGCAGAGGCTCACCGTCAGAGCGGTCACAACGGACGGATACTTCCCGTCCAGGGACGAAGCCGCTCGCGCGGCAGGGGCGCTTGCCGCATCTTGGGCTGGGTCGACTGTTCGGCGTGGGCTTGAAGCCGACCTTTAGGGTCTCGGATGTCTTCTCGGCCGGTCAGGT